>Ga0172372_10001476_pt1 | contig 36536 bp, 53 predicted proteins | sample LakKiv5m_2_FD_114544 | JGI IMG/M metagenome (GOLD analysis project Ga0172372, IMG submission 114544) | Freshwater microbial communities from Kabuno Bay, South-Kivu, Congo - kab_092012_9.5m | ecosystem: Environmental > Aquatic > Freshwater > Lake | place: Democratic Republic of the Congo... | reverse complement strand
GTAATTTTTGTACCGTTGGCTCCTGGAGAACCGTTAGGCAAACCACCAGTACCACCTATATCAGTGTGTGTTCCTGTACTTGTTGTAGGTGGGCCGCCAGCAGTAGCGGTGATATTTAAGAATGAACTATCGCCGCCCGAAGTTCCAGTACCGCCATTAGTGCCACTTGATGCTATACCAGCACCACCCGCACCCACAGTATAGCTAATACTTTGACCCGGTGTTACTGAAACAACTTCAGTTTTGACGCCACCCGATCCACCACCACCAGCACCTGATACGTAAGGGTCTACTTCAGATCCTCGACCGCCTCCAGCACCACCACCGATAACGGTAACTTTTAACGAAGTAACATTTTCAGGCACAGACCATATGCCTACACCTGGTGTAGAGAAAACTACAGTTTCTGTCTCAGGTCTTGTTAAATAATTTAATGTTTGTGTAGGTGCTTTTACATACATTGATTGTACGTTTACCCAATCACCTGATCCGTCTGGATTTTTAATGTTAATGTTTAATTTTTTACGTAGAATAATAGCAACATAACCAGCATAACCTTGTTCACCGCGGTGACTACCTGGATAATAGCTTACAGTAGTTCCACCGGGCAACTTGCCACTACCTGCTACGGTTACGTTGCCATAGTTTTGACCACCACTACCAGCTGGAGGATTAGCATAAACGTCATCGCCGTAGCTAGGGCCGCCTGCACCACCTTTGGGGTAACCAGCACCACCACCACCACCAGTGTACCAGCCAGCACCACAGTCGCCGCCTCGTGTGTCTTTAGCTAGGCCGTTAGTAGTTACACCGCCTGGCAATCCAGGCCACCCACCGCTGCCGTCTTCCCCATAGCCGCCTGCGCCACCGCCACCTGCGCCTACACAGACATAAGTGCCGTTTACGGCTACCCAACTTGCACCACCCCCGCCACCACCTGCGCCACTATCAGCGTCTTCATCATAAGCATCGCGACTATTACCACCGCGGAATAAACGATACGTAGTATCTAATCCGCCTTTACCACCAGTAGGGTAACTACCATTAGTTCCAGGCTGTCCAATTTGTAGACTTACTTCATCACCTTCGTATACATTAACAGTTGTTTTGGCATAGCCACCACCCCCGCCAAGAGCGCCGCCGCGCCCATTACCACCACCAGCACCCCAGCAGTGAATCTCTACATCAGGCCAAAACCCAATGGGCATAGTAAATGCCTTGATGCCTGCGTCTTTAAGTATTAAGGTATAGGTAATATCTGCCATGTGTTACGCCTTTTCTCTCGCTAGTTCTGCGGCTTTTTGATGCACACGTGTGCTGTATTCGTCACCGTGTTTTGTTCTAATATGATTAAGGAATTCAAAATATTTGTGTTTTTGAGTTAGTGGATCACGTGTTGCAGCACCAATTAGTTCACGGGCTGTAATAATATCACTTAGTTCTGAGCTTTCTGTAGTAACCATGTTGGCCACTGCAAGATCTTCAATCATATTACCACTTGATTGTCCGTGCCACTCATCATTACCGTCAGTCCATGCATCAGTACCTTGACCATACCATTGATTGTCAGGCCCTGTCCAGCTATCTTCAAATAATTCTGCTACTAACATATAATTCCTCTATAGAGTATTTATCAACAATAAAAGACTTGACAAACTTAGACAAAGATAGTATAATTCACATATCATCAACAAATCAAGGCGTATATAAACTCATGGCAACATTAGAACAACTACTAGAAGTTATTTCAGACCCGTATAGTGGTAGAGAAGAAGGTGTGGACTTTTGGGTAGATGAAGATGGTTATATTCAAACACAGGATGTACGCACTGCGGCATTGATCATGCGAACAGCTAATATGAGTGGTGAATTTGCGCAGAATCTGGTTAAAGTTGGGCAAAAGGGTGACAGTATTTTACTAGGGTTTGATACACTATTAGACGCCAAGGCTGTATTTACGGACAAAATTGGTGTTAACAAAGACATTCTAGCTGAAGTAAAACGCGACGAGAATGATAAATTCTGTGTTTATTTGAATCGTAAGCGGTCGGCACGCATGTTTACTAAACTAGCCAGTGCTAAGAAGTTTGTTAAGAGTTTGGATAAAGATTTACAAAGTGTAGGCACTGTGAGTACCTACGACGATGTAGACGACTAAGGAGTTTGTTGAGTTTGTTTTTTCTGAACTTGTTGGATTTGTTGCGCTAATGTTTTAAACTGTCCAGCAAGTTTAGGATCTTGCGCCACTGTGGCCATATCTTTCATTAACGGCTCAAGATTTTTCATATCAGTTTGCCCTACAGGTTTACCTTGACTAGCGGCATCTAATGCTTTAGCAATCATTGGAGTGGGTGCTGTGCTTTGTGTACCTGCTTTCATTGTTTGCAGTGCTTGATTAGTTTGAGCTACTTTCTTAGGGTCTTGTTGCGCTATTGTTTGATTAGCGGTTCCTTGCGCAGGGTTGTTAGCACCTGCTTCATCCATCTTATATAATGGAACGTAGTTAGGATTAATCTTACGCATCTTAGCTACATATTTTGCATATTCTGCTCGAGCTTGTGCTTCGCGTTGTTTAACGTCAACATCTGCAGACGGATTTTTACTACGTTCAATATCTTTTAGTTTATTAGCAACTATTTTATGTGGGTCACCGCGGCTTTCATCAGTTTCTTCGCTATTATAAGTATAACGCTTAGAATGCTCGCCAGTTTTACCATAATCACGACGTGGGCGATCACTAGTACGTAATGGGCGTTTTTCTTCTACCCCTAGGTTGTCTTCTTCTAAGGCTTGTAAGAACTGTTCAAACTGTTCTGCTAGTTCTTGTTCACGTGTTTTTGGAGTAGGACCTTTGCTTAGATCTTTAAGAATACTTTCTTCGTGTTCTACACTGTCACCCACTAGTTTGCGACCCGGGGTACCTGCATCTTTACCTTTCCATTGTCCTGTAAATTTAGGTCCGGTTGGATGTTTAGCAGCCTGTTTCATGCTACCTTCGATAAGATCAAGTTTACCCAATAACTGCTTTAAATCCATTATTTTTTACTCTTTTTCTTTTTAGGCGCAGGTGTTCTACGCATGAAAATACTAGTGCCAAATCCAGCACCTCCACCTATTGATGTAGCTACAGCGCCAGAACTTGTTCCGCCGCCTGATGCATCTTCTTTAATAGTTTTAGTAATTTCGGTAATCTTCATATGTGTATTTATGCTAGTAGCATAAAGGATAAGTTATCTCTATGACCGTCACTAGTATCATGTTTGACACCATTTACGTTAAGATTTCTTAATGCTAATTGAGTTAGGTACATTCTATCTGTTTTGATAACCTCAACCCTGACGTTGTGCATAATTCCTGCCGGAATCTCAACAATCATATTTTCGTGTATATAGGTGTTTTGTGACCAAATCCAATCACGTTCAGTCATTAGTTCATCGTTTACATAAAGTCGATACTTACTATGTTCATCTGCTACCCAACGAGGTTGTAGGCAATGAACTTCAACATCTAAGTATGTTTCACTCATGCCAATCTAAATGCTTTGAGATTCTTATTAGGGGTATCTGGATGTACGTCTACTGTAAGCGCATTAGACCAACGTGGGTCTTTGGCTTCTTTTTTATTCTTCGGAATGTATCCGCTACATTCAACTAACATGCCTTTACGTACAGCATGGTATAGTTGATTAGTTAACTCGCCTGCGCCAGTTGCTTGGGCAAATGCCTGTTCATCACCTGCTTTAGCAGCTGCACGTGCGGCCGTGGCACTTACTCCGGCCAATCCCTCTCCGTCAGGATCACGATCCCCACTACTAACAAAATTAATAGAATCGAATTGATAAAAACCATTTGGACCTTGTACTCCGTTGTATTTCTCTAGCAACTCTTTAAAGTCTTCTAAACGGTCGCTCCCTGCTACCATAGTAACCGAACGATAGCCTTTACTATAAAGCCAGTGTGCTACTTGAATAATAGTTTTTAAACTTGGGTCGTATACTATGTGATTGGCTTGTTCTGGGAACATAGCTTTAATGAATTTAACTTTTGTAGCGTAGTCTAAAGGATTCTTTTTGCTATCTTGCGTTTGACTAACAAACACAAAATAATCCCCGCCGGCAGCTGAATTAGCTACAGTGGTAATCACCTGAGCGTGACCTACAGTAGGGGGATTCATGCGACCAAAACAAAAACTCGCATGTCTTTTATCAATAGATTCAAATAATTGTGATAAAAACATAGTAAACCTTTAGTTATACTATATTTATCTTAGAGCTTTTCTAATAGCCAAATGTAAAACGGGCTAGAAAATTTAAGAATGTAAGTACCATTCCAACCTAAATTAACGCAATTATCTAAGTGTGTAATGGTCTTGTCTTGATATTTTTGTGGTTGATCTAGATGATATTCAGCTGACCAGAGTAAATTCCCTAAACTAATTTCATCAATACTAATGTCGTCTATGTTTAACAACATATCTTTGATTATTTCATCGTTTTCAATAATAGTATCAGTACGTTGATCTTTGTTTTCTAAACGAATTTTGAGGCTATGTTCGCCTTCATCCAACTCTCGTTCAAATTTTATAGTCTGGGTTTGATCTTGGAATTCTGATTGCTGTATTACGTGATCGTCTAGCCAAATAGAAAACTGGGGCTTTTTGCCCCAGTAAGTCCCACTTAGTGTAATATCAAATTTAAGTGTTTCTGAATTCATTATTACTGCGGTTGTGGTACAGCATCGCGAGCTGCCATTTGGGCTGGAGTAATATCTGGTTGTTTAGCAGGACCACCAGTTAGTACAGACAAATCACCAGCAAATTCATAGTGACCTGAGTGATTTAGCAACACTTTCGCATGAGCATAACATTCACCGCCTAGTGCAGCCCAACGACGACAGAATGTCCAGTCTTCACTTAAGTAATGGCCTTTTTCGTCAATTACGCAGTCAAAAATGGCATACATGTTTGGCTCAAATTGTTTACCCAACCCAACATCATCAACGTACTTGCTTTCTGGGTGTGCAGCTATTAGTTTTTCGTATACATGACGTTTGAACATCATAAAACCTGTGCCCATTGTATCAACTTTGAATACATCATTAATAATCTGTGTGCCTGGTTGTACATTAATTACATAACTAATTGGCAGTGCTTTCTTAGGATATAATCCACCAATTACGTCTTTGTCTTGAGCCAACATCATAAAAATAGCTTCTGGTTGGAAACGAATGTCAGCGTCAATAAACATAAAGTGTGTTGCTGCTGTGTTTGTCATCATTTTAGCCATTAAGTTGTTACGAGCACGTGTAACTAATGATTCATTAACCATAGTGTCTAATGACCATTGTAATCCACTACGGCTTGCCATTAAGATAAAACGTAAGAAACTTGTGAAACAAGGCTCAGTGATCATACCACCATAACACGGAATACCAAAGTGAATATGTACTTTGCTGAAGTCAAATTGTGGCCCCGGTGCTGGTGCAGCTTGCCCTGATGGCATTGCCTGCATCATACTAGGTGCGTTAGGTTTAATACGCTTTGATTGTTTTGTGCTCATTGAAAATCTCTCTTTATTGAATAAATTATGCTACTTGAATTTCTACCAGAGTATTAGCGCCTGCTAATTCTTGTACTACTGCTTCTAAACTTGCTACAGTATCAGATGTTAAGATTTCTGCTTCAACGTCATTGTCGCGAATCATCTTACTTACTTTAATTACTAAAACTTCTTCTTGTAACTTTGCCATGATTGGCTCCTAATAATATACTAACATTATTTATCGGAGCCAATACTAGCTGTTAAATTTTATATTTGTATAATACCGTTTTCGTCAACAGTTTTGTTTTCTAACATCTCTAATACAGGTGCTACTACAGTAAATTTAACAGTATCATCTATCCAATCTGCTGTAATAATACTACCATCGTCGATATGATCAAACAAGATCTTCTTACTTAACGGTACTTTGATTAAATCGTTGATCTTACGATTTAGTGGACGAGCACCCATTGCAGGATCAAACCCTACTTCAACTAGGTAATCCACTAGTGCTTCTGTAGGACGTACTTTAATAGATTTTTCTTCGAGCAGATCGTTGAGCTCGTTAACAAACTTAGCAACAATTTTCTTCATTGATAGTTTGTCAAGTTTACTAAATTTAACCACAGCATCTAAACGATTACGGAACTCTGGTTTAAAGAATTTTTTAGCTGCTTCGTCATCAGTTCCTGTTTTTTGTTGATCACGACCAAAGCCAATTGCGTTCTTTTCTGCATCAGCCGCACCTAAGTTACTTGTTAAAATAAGGATACAGTGACGTGCATCAGCTTTCTTGCCGTTAGATCCAGTAATAGTACCTTCGTCCATGATCTGTAGTAACAAGTTACTGATGTCCGGGTGCGCCTTTTCAATTTCATCTAACAAGATAATTGCATGAGGGTTACGTTCTACTTCACTGATCAACAAGCCACCACCTAGGTTACCATCTTCGTAGCCTACGTAGCCCGGGGGCGCACCAATAAGTTTAGCCATGGAGTGTTTCTCTTGGTACTCACTCATATCAAAGCGAATAAGTTTCATACTTAATGCTTCGCTTAATAGTTTACAAAGTTCTGTTTTACCTGTACCAGTGGGCCCTAAGAATAAGAAGTTGCCTACAGGTTTATTGTGTGCCTTCATGCCCGCTTTTGCAACATAGATCTTTTCTAGTACTTGATCTACTGCGGAATCTTGTCCATACAATTTATCTTTAATTGTAGTTTCTAAGCTAATTAAGTTATCTTTAGCTTTTTCGCTTAGTAAGTTTTCACGAGGGATACCTGTTGCTTTAGCAATAGTGTCAACAATTTCTTCTTTGCTGATAATAAAGTCTGGATTTTTAATCTTGGCCTTGGCACAGCTCATGTCGATAAGGTCGATGGCCTTATCTGGTAAGCGTTTGTCTGTTTGATATCGCACACTTAGATCAACTGCGGCTTCGATTGCTTCGTCGCTAATAGCACCACCATGGAACCGTTCAAAGTGATTGCGTAGGCCATACAAGATGTCTTTAGCTACAGCTGGACTAGGCTCATCTACGTTTAGTTTGTAGAATCGACGCATTAGGGCACGGTCTTTTTCAAACGATTGTGTATACTCTTCGTAGGTAGTACTAGCAATAACTTTAATACCACCTTTGGCCAGTGCTGGTTTGATCATGTTAGCAAAGTCTACTGAACTTGAACTACCTGCACCTGCACCTTGCATTTGATGTGCTTCGTCAATAAACAAGATAGTTTTGCCTTTTTGATTTAAGGCATGCATCACATCTTTAAACTTTTCTTCAAACTCACCGCGGTATTTGCTACCAGCTAGTAAACTACCAATCTCTAAATTATAGACGGTGTATTCTTTTAAGTATTCAGGCACCTCACCGTGTACGATCTTGTGTGCAAGACCTTCAGCAATAGCTGTTTTACCTACGCCAGGGTCACCAATCATTAATACGTTTGATTTATTGCGACGAGCAAGTACCTGTGCAATCTCTTCTAGTTCATATTCTCGACCAATTACAGGGTCAATCTTGCCTTCATCTACATGTTTATTTAGATTAGTACAGTATTCATCAAGTACTTTGTCGACCCAATCTTTCTTATTAGATTCGCGTTTGTTAGGTTTAGTGTTGCTACCTAAACGCTCTGCATTATGCTCTGTAAAGAATTCAACTAATTTCTTACGGTTGATACCGTATTTGAGGAAGAAGTACGCCGCATGACTGTTAGGCTCTTGGCTAATACTTAGGAATAGGTCAATGGGTAACATTTCTTCACGTGCGCTGAATAAGACCTGTGTAAATGCACGATTAAACACACGCTCTAGGGCGTGTGTGCGTTGCGGAGTTACGTCATCTTCTAGACTTACTAAATGGTCCTGACGTCCAATCCAATCATAGATGTCGCGTAGCATATTTTCTACGTCAATTCCGTATTCGTCTAATAGCTTGTGGAAGTCTGGGAATTCAATCAATGCGGCACTAAGGTGCTCTAACGTCACATATTGATGCTTGTACTCTTTTGCGAGTATCGTAGCGGCTGAAATAATCTTTTCAATCTCGGGATTTGAGCGCATTTCTGACAAAGTACACCTCTTCTTAAAAATATTTAGTTAATGGTTTTAATGTTTCTAAGTGCTGTTAATTGTTCTTCACTTAACACTGGGACTACAATGTCAACTACAACAACTAGATCACCTCTAACATTAGTATTCATTTGGTATAAACCTTGGCCTTGTAGACCAAACTTCATATCATGCTGGCACCCTTGGGGGATTTTAACAGCAAATTCACGGCCATCTAAGCCACGTACAATAGCTTCAGTACCTAACATGGCATCAATGGCATTTACTTCTACATGCTTAACTAAGTTAATACCGATGACCTCACATCCACTGTTATTAATTACATTAATAATAACATATAAGTCACCTCTTGTCAAGGTATCAAACATATTATCGCCCATGTTCGAATATTTGATAGTAGTACCCGATGTAACTCCGCGCGGTATTTGTACATCTACGTTGTAGCGATCGCCTTTAGTAGTTTGGACGCTGATTGTCTTCTTTTGAGTATCTAATGTTTCTGACAGATTTACTGTTAGTTGCACTCTTAGATCTTTATTGCGTCTGGGTTGAGCATGTCGCTGATTAAAAGGATTTGGGCCACCGAACGGGTTATGCCCGCCTTGGCGGAAAAACTGTTCAAAGATATCCTGAGGTCCACCACCAAAGTGGAACTCATGGAACTCATTGTGGTTAAACCCACTAAACGGATTGGGATTGTCGTGTTGTGCTCGTTTTTGAGGATCTGAGAGAGTCTCGTAAGCGGTCTGTATCTCTTGAAACTTAGCAGTATCACCACCTTTATCTGGGTGATGTTGTCCTGCTAGTTTACGATACGCTTTCTTGATTTCTGCTTCAGATGCCCCTTTAGGCACACCTAAAATATCATACGCATTAGCCATATTGTTTATTATACAAGAAAAGTGTTATTTTGTCAAGTTATTTATTTCTTAAGTTTTGCGGCACGTTTGAGTTCTGCATCGTACCATTCTTCTTCTGCTACATAGATGTCGTTAAAGTGTTCATCTAAGTTGCACTGCTCGTCAATTGCCTGCGGTAGTGTAGCAAAGCCACGTTTAACCAGCATACTTACGCCTGTTCTACGATCTACTACATTACCGTCTGAGTAGACCATACTACCATACGGGAACGTAACTAGGTCAAAGGTACCATCCCATAACTTAGTGCGTAGTTCAATCATAAATTCACGACAGCCGTCGATGCTCATAGTATCATGGAATACAATAATACCCGTTTCGCTTAGTTGTGGATAAATTGCTAAAAAGTCATTTTTAATACCATCGTAGCTATGACAACCATCAATGAATGCTAGATCAATTCTAGGATGTTTGGTTTTAATTAGATCGTGGAATTCTGGTGTACGACTGTTAACTTTTGTTAATTCAAAGTTTGTGTGGCCTTCGTTACGCAGGCGTTCTTCACAGGCTTCTTTGCTAGACCAGTGCTGAAATTGGTTTTGTAGGCCATGTGTGTCCCAAATATCATATCCGTAGACAAATCCATTTACGCGAGCAGCACCGCGGCATAAAAATGCTGTGGTTTTAGCTTCTGCTACACCGACTTCTACAACTACTTTAGCTTGATTTAAATAGATCAATGATTCCAAAAATGGACTATGTTCTTCTACGGTTACGGCCATTGCGACTCCTAATTGAATGTGAAAAAAGGCAAGTAACATATAGTATACTTGCCTTTTTATTTAACGTCAACTAGACTGGTAAGTTATTTTTTCTTACGTCTTGCTGGACGGTTTGGGTCTACATCTTCAGTTACCACTGGAGCTTCACTTACTACCACAGGAGCTTCTTCAGTTACTACCGAAGCTTCAACCTCTTCAACAGCCGCCTCAACAGGTGCCGCTACTGGAACATTGTCTGCAGGGTTGCTGTTCGTAACTATGAACTGAGGTTCTGTTGAAACAATTTGTTCTTGGGCTGTTTATACCCCTGTTACTTTCCCGCTTCAATCTCTGCTACTTTTTCTTTACCGCGTGTAAATGCCGCAATACCTAAAATAGCACCCATTGAGATGTGGTATAAGCCACCACCTTGTAGGGTGACTGGCGCATAGGCTGTAACTGCTTGACCAGGATTCCAGAATTGTAATAAGTTGTATAGAATTGGACCAACAATAAAGTCAAACCAAATTGTAGCCATGTAGGTAATAGCCATTAATGGTCGCCATTTAGTGGTCATCCAATCTTCAGATTTCTTTTGTGCTGCTGTTGTCATTGTCTTGCTCCTTGTGTTATACTATTTATAGTGCGCCAGCTACAGCGATGATGCCGTCTATCATTTCAAACAACTGTGCTTTTAATGCTAGATCGTCAGCTGCTACCGCGATTGCTTTGGTATGTTTAATATCCTCTAACAATTCTTTTAATTCGCTGGCGCTGATACGACCAGCGGTGTGTTCGGCTTCTAATGCGCGAATTTCTTCTACTAAATTTTGTGTGTTACTCATCTTGGTTTAGCTCCTAGTGCTCGTTTAATAGTACTGGAACTTGTTTGTATAGTTGTGAATTTTAGTTCGCAGTATTTTTGACTTGGTTCGTCGCCGCTATGATAGCGGTCTTTAAGACCTTTTGTTATGCTTAACAAATTATCTGCCATTTTAGTAGCTTCTAAGTTGCGGTCTATTTCTACTGTGTAGTTTCTAAACTCTAGGCTTTTAGCATAAGCATGATCAACATAGTAGACAACATCTTTAGGGTATGCACACATGCCAATGCCTAGGGCAGCTGTGGTCTGCACCTCATTAACCAGGGCATACTCATTGTTATCCCACTTGGCCTGCTTGTAGATATCAATAATAGCGCAGCCATTTAGGGCTAATGCTGTGATCGTAATAAGAATTAATCTTTTCATTTAACACCTTCGTAGATTTGCTTTTGTGCTTTGTACCATTCTACCCATGCTTCTTTACGTGCTTGACACTCATAGTAGGTACTGTAGTTTTCACTTACGTTGCTAACTACATCACTTAGCTTTTTAGTATCTGGTGGTAGTTGTTTTAAGTCAGGGCATTCAATAGCTAACTCGTTGGGTAGTTCCGGAAACTTAGCCTTAACAGGAACTAGAGTTGAGCAACCTGTTAATAATACAGCTATTAATAAGTATCTCATTTAGATTCTCCTGCTACTGGTTTCTCTGCGGCTTTGTTTAAGATAGCAATAGCTTCCGCAGGCACTGTACATTCACTGTTAATAATTTTTTCTCGTTCTACGATTTCTTTTTGTATCTTAACCTGTGTATCTTTAACATGTTTGATTTTAGTTACAACTTTGGTTTCAATTACTGTGTTTACTTCTTTAGATTGGGCTTCTGCCGCATCAATCTTAGCCTGTAGTTCAGCTACACGACTGCGCCATTCCATCTCAACACCGTAGCCACCTTTCCAATAGATACCCGCCACAAGTAATACGACCCCCAGGATCTGTACAAGTGTTTTATAATTACGTAAGCCGGGAATCCACCCTACTAGGAAGAACCCAACTACAGTTAATCCTAACCCTGAGAGTAGAACTAGGTTAATAATAGTAGCTAAAAAACTATCTGGTAAAAAATGTAGTAAGAACATGTTATTATCCTAATAATTTTTGTAGGCTCTTAGGGCCCATGATACCGTCTGCTGTTAAGCCGTTGGCTGTCTGCCATGCTTTAACTGCTTTTTCTGTACCCGGCCCAAAACTACCGTCTGCTGTTAGACCTAATGCGGCTTGTACCTTTTTAACCGTTTCGTTTTTACTACCGACACGTACTGTTTCGTATGCGCCTGAACTAGCTGACACCGCTGATACTTCTGGTAAACTAACATGACCACCTAAGACTTCTTTAGCATGTTTGTAATGTTTTGTACGATCTTCAAGGCCAATAGTACCACCGTTAATGCGTTTAGTCATAGTAACGATGTCATCTTTATCACAAATAGCATTTAGGCCGTTCTTTTTCCAGAACCAACAAGCTGACTCAATAGCACCATCAAGTGTTTCTAAGTCTGCTACTGCTTCGTCTAGGGTCATGCCTGTGTCTGCAGCAAAACGTGTGTAGTTGTCGCGGCCAGTTAACTGGATAGCACCACGACCACGGAACTTGTAACCATCGCCACTCGACTCTGGGCCATTGTTCATACGATTGGCATAAACACGATTGGCAATCTTTTCTGGATTACGAGCATATGGTGTAGCAGTTGCTAGGTCTGGGAAGTATTTCTTAAATGTTTTTGTTAACCCTTCTGCTGAATAGTTAAGGTTTTCTTTTAAGACTGTAAAGCCATTTGATTCGTGTCCACACTGTGCTAAGAAGCCAGCAGCGCGATTGATAGTATTGACTTCATACTTTTCAAACTGTTCAGTTAAGGCTTCTGCTAGATCTTGTGGGTACTTGTATTGTGGGAAAATGGCTTTGATTTGTGCGGCAGTAATCTGCATTATTGATAATCCTCTATTGTAAAACTATTTTAAACCAGCGGCTACCCTCAGACTTTCTGTGTATTCATTTTTAGGTGCTGTTGTAGTTACTTCTACACCAGCGGCTGCTTTCATTGCGTCAAGTTCATCTTGTTCGCGTTTGTATTTTCTATTATATGCTTCTGGACTAAGCGGAATAGACTTTGCTAGACCCTCTTCAGTCAAGTCGTGTTCTTTATCTGATTTACGATAAACAAAACGCCACTCGCTAGGATCTACTTCTGTTAGGTTTTTCATATCACCTAATAAGCGCATAATTTGTTCTGGTAAATCTTCAGTGCGATCTAACTCAACAAATACCAAGTAGTCGCCGCCTTCTTTTTCACCTGAACTTACATCTGCATCAAGAATAAAGTCGTAACCTTTTTCTAAAAAGTTTACCAGGTCCATACTAGGCTCTTTGCCTGCGACTTTAAAACTTAGTACACAGACATCAGCATCGTCGCCCATCTTTGACTTGTACTCATCGATGTGTAGCTCGTCGTGAATTAGACGTTTTAAGTCGCCATATTCGAGATTCTCTGCTAGTGTCTTAGATGGTATTTGCGGCATTTTCTTCTTCTTGGTCAAATTCAGTTGCTTGATCGTCGCCTTCTTCGTAGGCTTTTTCAATGTCTTCTAAGTCGAGTGTAGCACTTTCTAAGTCCAAACTACCCTGTTGAATTTCCTGCATTAGTTTTTTAGGTATTACTACAGTTACTAACCATACAGGTTTTTTGCCCATTTTAGGCATCTTAGTGCCCGGCTCAAAATCATCTGGAGTTTTGATTTTAATAGGATATTCTAACATATCCTTAGCATAGTAAACCTCACAATCGTAATCCATTAGGCGTTCTCCACCGCGTGGGTCTGGCATCATTTTGTGTGGCCACATAAATGTACAAGTCACAAAATACTTTTCATAGATAGGACCTTCTATAAGTTCACCATCATGCCAGTTTTTGTAAACATAGATATCTAATTCATCTAGAACACGTTCAAAGTCTAATAAAGTGGTTAGACTGCTGTCAGTCATGAATATATCTTTTGTATTTTCAATTACATCTGCGATTACTTTTGACATAAGTTATAACTCTTTTAGTTATTTATCAGTCTTACGTTTATCCTTGGATTGTATACCATGCCACACCTCTTGATCTAGCCAGTATTCATCTACGTATTTGACATATTTTGCGTTGGGGTCTTGATCTAAGAATTTAAAAATATCTGGATTGTTTAGATCTATAGGAAAACCTAAGGTTCTTTCTACATAACGTAGGTAATGCTCGCGATGCAAAAACAATGCCTCGTTTGATAAGAAATGTATAGGAAATAACGTCTTTAGTAGCGTATTATAGTAATAATCTTGCGCTATAGGAGTCGTATATTCTTTTCTTACTCGTAACTGCTGTTCTCGATTAATATTCATGTCTCGAGTAATAATAGCAATTTTAACATCAATGCCAAAACTTGCAGCTCGTTCTGCTACTTCTGCAATTTTAGGTACATAACGTTGGCCATCGTAAAAGAAAGGACAGCTGACATTAGCCAGCCAATAGTCGTAGCCTTCAAACTGTTCTTCAGTTAGGCGTTCAGGATAGACCCAATACTCAGCAAACGGTTCCTCGTCGCTAGGAACCCAATACTTGTCTAACAAACTTTTCCAACCACCTACAGTTTTTGTAGCACTTAAGATGCGGCTGAATAAATGATTGCCACTACCTTGCGGCCCTGTTATAATTAATAATCTTTTCATGGTTTATTTTTAAATGTTACACCTAATTTGTTACCGTTATCTAGCTCATTATGATCAATACTGTGTATGTACTTTGTATTAGCATCATCTGCTAATATATCATTAACTCGATTATCGCTCCATGCTACAGGAATAACCAAATCTAAACTTTTAAGATATTCTTGTTTATACAAATACAATAATTCGTAACTTAAGAATACCGGCTTATGAATTTTAGACAGTTGTTCTGTAAATAACGGTAGTGTGCTCTGGGTACGTATACGTGTTTGTTGATAGTTTAATATAGTTTGGTCGCGACCAACTACCGCTATACCAACATTAACACCACAATTTAGAACTGCATTAGCAAACCCAGTAACATCTGGATTCCAAACAGGATTTACATCACTGCCTACAATTCCCAATGGGCAACTAATACTAGTAAAATAATATTCGCTTTGGCCCCAATCAAATTCTTTAAGTAATTCGTGATTGCGCCAGCACTTGGCGAACGGTTCAGAAAATCTGTGTGCTTCCCAGTAGTTATCTAATAGACTTTTCCATCCGTAGACTTCCGGGTGCAGGCTGAATATCTTACTCCATAGATGATTACCGGCACCTTGTGGTCCAGTTAGGATTAACATTTTAGCCATAGATTAGTTTCTTTATATCACTAGGCAATACTGGTGTTACCATACGTTCTGGGTGCCACACTAGTCCCCAGATGTTTTTTGTATTATGTTTGTATGCTTCTATATTGTTGTCTTGATCAACAGCAACAGGAATTAAGTCATCAGCCAATGTTTTAATATGAACTCGGTGATAGCTATTTACAACTTGCTCATTACCTTCTAAGGTCACAATGTGGTCAACATTGTCATGGCCGCTAATTGTGTCAACTATACCACCAAGGTGTCTGTTAATCCAAAAAGCACCATGACATACTCCAAGTATTGGTATGTTTCTTTCTACAGCTTGCCGATAACAATGTAATTCTGTTATTTCTCTATTGGCACTACAGTCACCCCCGGACATCACTAAAAGGTCAGTGTCATCTAAGTTGTAAACGCCAACGTTTGGAATTGAGTATATATTGTGATTGGAAAACAATCTATGCCACCCGTGTTCTAGGCAATCATATGTGATTCCACGTATTGTTAATTCACGTTGAGAAATTGATATCTTCATTTAAAATACGCAAAGTAAATAAGACCAGCAACAATCATAAAGATCTGCGGTAAAAAGTTTAATACTAGTGATTTCTCATTCCACCTGATTCCTACATAAACCCAGCAGAGTGCGCCTATGATTTGTAGTATACTATTATACGGAGTTATGCCCAAAATATGCAATGGCATAGCACACAAAATCATTGTAGCAGCAAACCATTTTACGTATCGTGTGTAATCTTTTTTCATTCAATAAAAAAGGGAGCATAAGCTCCCTTTCCCTGTGCTTATAAATTTAATTATGCTTAGTAAGCAACACCCATTAAATTTTTAGCTTCTGTTGTAGCAGTTGTGTTCATACAGCTAATTGCGAACAAGTCCATGCGCATTGTCTGAGCAATTTCCTCAACACGTGCTTGTGTAGCTTCGTCTGTAGCTAGTAATTCTAATGCACGAGCACCAATTTTACTGTGGAAACCTTCGTCACGAGCAATCTTAGCGTATGTTGAGCTGATGAATTCGTCTTGAATACATTCAGCCATTTTGTGCCATACACGTTCTGCACGACCTTCAGCAATAAACTGATAAGCAGCTAATGCTAGTGGATCGTTTTGTGCTTCGTACTTAGCTAATAGAGCAGCACCTTTGGCAGTTGGTTTAGCAGCTTCTGCGGCAATCGCAGCTTCTACGTCAACTGACTCTCCAGTAATGTGTTCGATAACTTCTTTAACCATACGGAAGTGGTTAGCTTCGTCTAGGGCTTGTTTGCTTAATAGTGCTAGTGTTTCTACTGATGTATCAGCAGGAGCATTTGCTACTTTAGTTGAGATTTCAACCATGTTCATACGCTCGTTAACCATACGACCAGTAAAGTGCTCTACTAGAGCTTCTTGACTTGGATTTGAAGCAAAGTATGCTTCAACGTTTAGTTCACTTGCTTTGAAAAGTGCTTCGTTGTCTTGTGCTAGTTTAGCAACAAATTGTTTTGAGTTCATTTAAATTTCCCTTATATAAGTTTATTTATTTAATCAATGTAACTAATATGTCTGGCCAGACGTTAGTTACGTTGACCTCTGCGTCGAAGTTTTCTTTAATCCACCCGGATGTGAAATACTCCCACTTACATTTATTTATCATTCCAAACTCTAAAATAGCCTTGTTTTGCGCCATAATTTCACTTAGCATTCCTGAACTATCTCGATAAGCATCATAACATGGGTACTTGATTTGAAAGCCACCCGCTTCATGCCACCAAGCGTAACTTGACATGTCTGGACGATAAACAAGCATGATCCAAGCATTAGTTTGAGGTTGATCTTGTATGGTTTTTAAATCATTTAATTTATATGCCCAATCATGACTCTTAACTAACTTACAGCCTCCTGGTTCAGTCCATGCTTGATCAATGTAGCTAATCACCGGCTGTGCTTCAAACTCCATTTGTCTACCAAAATATGCGCCAACGTGTCCTGTATAAGTGTGGTGGGTATAGTTGCGTTCTGGTATGCGATCACTGATATTCATGCCGGATATTGTTTCTAAGATTTGAGCTATACCGCTCCAGCGGCTTCCGGGAACGCCTGTAAAAAATATGTGATTTGGTAAAATATTCATAAGGTTCATTAAAGCTAAGTATTATAATAGTACTTATTAATTTAGATCATGTTAAATATTTTATTTGTCCCAGGTAGTTTTGGCACTACTATTCAGGTATTAGTATATAGGTTTAGTTTACATTATGTCCAGCACACTGCTACACATATAGACCCTTGTGACGTTCTTGCTAGCGACGGATCAATGCACAATCATTTATCCACAGGGCATACGTATAACAAATCAATTATTAGTAATTTCTTCGATGGGCAGTACGATGATGCCGTTAATAATTCTAATCTGATTCCATATGCTGAACTGGGTGTTGACCGTTCGTATGATTATAAATGGTTACTAGACGGCTTTTTAAAATTTAGAAAACAAGATCAAACAATATTTGTTCAACTCTTAACCGAACGACAAGCAGAGTTATCTTTATTATTTCAATATAATAAAAAAGAAACAGCAAGAATTCATGGATACAGTAATTCCTCTAATATGGAGTTATTGGACGTACTTGAAATGTGGGGTATAGATGTTACCGAGCATCAAGAATCTGAATTATTAGATATTTTTAGCGACTACTATCCATCGATGATCAACAAGTGGTTAGATTCTAATACCTACACAGATGATAGTTGGTTAAAATTGAATATAGATGATATGCTTGATTCTACATACAGCGAATTTAAACGTATAATCAATTTTGCTGGAGGCATATACGATCCTGAACAAGAAGAAATTCTTCACCGGTTTGCATCCGAGTGGCGACAAAAACAACAATATGTGCTCGACCAGTATGCTCTAATTAATGATATTGTTGAAGAGATTCTTGCAGGAAAACTAGAATATAAACCAAACATGAATTTTATGGCAGAAGCTATTATACTTAAAAAATTAAAATCGAGAGGATATATTTTTAAATGAGTCAAGAATATCTTAACAAGTATTTTTCAACACAGTGGAAGTCTAATTTGGGGCAGTATACCTATTCGGGATATTCCCTAATAGATAAAGTTAATCCCGGAGAACTAGTCTTAGATGTTGGCTGCGGTTTTAATGAGTTCAAACAACATATCCCCAACCTAATAGGAGTTGATCCTGCCAACGATCTAGCTGATGTTAAATTGCCTATAGAATTCTTCGCCGCCGATAATAACAATAACAATAAGTTTGATGTTGCATTTTGCCTAGGTAGTATTAACTTTGGTGGTGAAAATAACATACTAACTCAAATTACTAGTGTAGTTTCTTGTTTAAAACCTAAAGCAAGGATTTACTGGCGCTGTAATCCTGGTCGTAAAGATCATGGTAACTCAGAATGTGAAAATATAGATTTTTATCCGTGGACTATAGATAAACATATTAGATTTAGCGAACTATCTGGATTTAGATTGCTAACCTGCAAGTGGGATGATAATAACAGAATCTATGCTGAGTGGTCCAGGTAGCATAATACTTATCTCAAATCTTTTCACTTTAACTTATAACTTTTCTCATAAAATTGCTCCTTAAATAATTATGTACTTGATGCGTTTAATCAGTACATTCGATTATTAATAGGGAGCAGTATGCCAAGACATCGTAGAAGCAGTCGCAGTAACAACACCCAAGCATTTGTAGTAGATAACACAGTTGTAAGTTTTAACAATTACGTTCAACAACGTAAAACAGTTCAACTGATTCCTAAAAGTCTTAACCAAGAACAATATATTGAATTATTAACGGACGACAGCAAGAGCATTGTTTTTGCTACAGGTCCTGCCGGTACGGGTAAAACCATGTTAGCCGTGTTAGCTGGCATTAGAGCATATAAAGAAGGGGAGGTGAAGAAGATTGTATTAACTCGTCCAGCGGTAGGAGTGGATGATGAGAAGCATGGTTTCCTACCAGGTGATATTAACGCTAAAATGGAACCGTGGACTAGACCTCTGTTTGATGTCTTTGCAGAGTATTATAGTCCCAAAGAAGTAGCCCGTATGCTAGAAGAACAAATAATAGAGATATCTCCACTAGCATTTATGAGAGGTCGCACTTTTAAGGATAGTTGGATAGTAGCAGATGAAATGCAAAACGCCACTCCTGGACAGATGAAGATGCTCCTAACGCGACTCGGCGAAAACTCCAAGATAGTTGTTACCGGAGATACACGTCAGGCTGACCGTAAAGATCCAGACAACGGTCTACTAGACTTTAAGAGTCTTGTTGCCACATACCAACATAGTAAGTATGTAGCCGGTGTTGAATTTGCTAATAGGGATATCATGAGACATCCCGCAGTGAAGGAGGTGTTACATATTTACGGTGAAATTTAATTAAAATAATCGTGGATCTCAGGCCAGAATCTAGTAGATATAATTAATCTTAATCCAGCATTGTCATTTTCAGCTCGGTGAGGAATGCTTACATTGACCCAAGCTGGATTAATAGTTGCTAGTCTACCAATTTCAGTACTGGTTTCTGGTTTGAATCCTCTAGCAGTTTTGTATCCCTTAGCAGTTTGATCATCCCCACTATACGCATCTTCGTCGTACTCTTTAACCTCATACCAAACAGTGTGACTATTTTCGCAATTAATTAATGGAATGTTTAACGCATAGCATCTAGTTTTCCAATCTTCACTATCAACATGAATGGGACTATCCTTAAGGCGCTCTTGACCTTTAGTACCGATTAATACACTCTTTGCCCAATTATCATATAAGCCTAGACTTTTAAGATAATCTGTGTATGCAGGTGCTTCTTCACGTAGAATATCTTGCTCAGCATAAGTGAATGTAAATCCACGATCACCAAATACGTTTGGGTAGTGTTTATTAAACACTGCAACTACTTCTTGCTGTATTTGCTCTAGATCAGGCACAATAACAGTTTTATAAAGCCACGTTGGTTGCATCATAATAGATGTTTATCCGATGGAATGCTAGGAGTTTTGACTGTTACTACTGCTGTCTCTTCTAAGTACTCAGTTTGACTTATATCACCGGGTTCTAAAATATAGATGTCTCCTGGACCATATATATTACCATTAGTTAACACTCTTCCGCTTACAACTAAGGTGATCTCAGTTATTTTGTGATGTATATGGCTAGCGGCATGTCCGCGTTGGTTTACTTGCCAACATACTTCAAAATCCTTAGTTGGCCATACACTTCCTTCAAAGTCGCCAATAAACCACCCTCGGGCTCCGCAATCACTTAGTTTACTATGTTTCATTTATCAATATTCCCTAGCATAATGCCATCGATTTGTACTATTTTATTTTGCTCTAGATCTATTCTAGCATCACTATATATCTTTTTTGTTGCACTAGACAATGTTTCAAATTTTTGTTTTAATTTTATTACTCTGGTTTCGTACCAACTGTTATATAAAATTGTTGCTATATTAGTGTGAATCGGAATATCTAAATAACTACAAATGCGCTGATATTCCTCAATCCATGTATTAGGATTTAAAAATTTATCAACTGCTATATTGAAAAAATTAAAGTGCTGTCTAACATATTCTTCTTTTTGAAATTCGTTTGGCCGAATAGGTGGAAAATTATGCCACATCTTTTTTGTTTCTACTAACCAAAAGTCACACCAATCATCGTGTGGTAAATCTGCAATTAGATAATGATTAACTAGCTTAGTATCAAATTCGGAACTAACAACATAATCATAAAAATCTTGGGGATGAATCGGGATTATAACAGTTAAGTCAGAATCTTTAGTATTATCTACAATTCTATAAGGTTCGAGAAAATTATATTCTTTATGCCAGTTATACCAATGACTAAAGTTTTTAGCATTATGAAATGAGTAAGTTTGCGCTCTATTCTCTAATGTATCGTCTATCTCTATAGAATCAGGTTTGTGGAAAAATGTTTTGCTGTCCAATGATAACAAATAAGTCAACATATGACCGGCAAATCCTGGCTGATACACTAACGAAGCAATAGTTGTCATTACTCACCAATTTGAGTTAATTCTACAAGTGTGGCACTTAAATTAATTTCAGCGTCGGCTACCATACTGTGGTTTACTAATCCCTTGCGAATAATGATAATTGCTTGATCTTGCCCTTCTTCTGTCTTAGCCCATAAATCTAAGTTATCATACATCCAACGGAACACACCGTCCATCTCTTCTGCTTCCGCTTGACTGCATAATAGTTGACGTGCTCGTTTAATGTCACCTGCTTTGAAAAGAGCAACACAATCTAGTTTCCAATCACCTATGGCTTTGTCACTGTCTTTGGGACTACGTAGATTGCCTTCTGTTGAGTTTTGTTGCACAAGATTTAAACACTTACGCAGGTCTGGGTATGTAGCACGTACATAGTTGTCTAGGGTATCTAAATCAAACTCTATACCTTCTGTAACCAACACGGTAGCAACACGGGCTGTAAATTCTGTGTGATCTGCCTTATTGATGTGTAAAGTTTGGCATCTACTGTGAATAGGCGGCAAAATCTTGTTTGGGTAGTTACAAGTTAAAATGAATCTAACATGGTCACTGTATTCTTCCATTAAGTTACGTAGTGCTGGCTGAACTGACACGGGATTCATATAGTCAGCCTCGTCAATTAAGACAATTTTAAATTGACCAAATGGCATAGTTTGGCAGAAACTAATAAGTTTGTCAATCCATTCTACCTTACGTGCTTCTTTAGACCCGTTAGCAAACATGACGTCATATTCATCAACACCTAGTTCATTGATCAGCATTTTAGCTAGAGTAGTTTTACCTGTGCCTGGCCCACCATGCAACATCAAATGTGGAATTGTGCCTGCTTTAATCCAAGACTGCACTTGTTCTCGCATACCCTCGTCTTGGAATACATAACCATCTGCCGTCTTAGGACGATACTGTTCTACCCATAATTGTTTCATTGATCACTTCTCTTTAGTAGTTGAATTAAACGTTCTTGCTCCCACTCTTTTTCCTGGTGCGGGAAATCAGGCATTTGACTATATAGATCTTCTATTAGACATTTTAGCAAATACATCTTATGTTTGCAAGTGCATTGGCTAAATCCGTCAGCTTGGGGACTAACACCATAAAGGTAGAGGTTGCGTATTTCTTTAACAGCCTCCCCTTTGTTTAAATCAGTTAAGACATAATTGTCGTCGTCTGAATTATAATCCATTGCCTAGGGTTTCGTCAATCATGGGTTCATCACTAACTAACAGGATGTCAGCATTGTCGATTCGTCGGATAGTTTTTTCACCAACAGCATCTTCAATTAATGTACCACGTGTCCAACGACCGTGTTTAACTAAGATATACTGTCCAGGTTTGATATCTTTTTGATCTTTACCTACAGCATAAACATGCCCCCATCTAGCATGAATACCTTCTAGTTTACCATCAGTGCTTTGAATAATAATACCGCTTGAAGTGACACGTTCTTTAAAGTTCATAGTTACTAGAACATGATCATGTAAAGGTCTGAGTGATCGAATTTTCTTTGCTTCGTATACTGATGTCATACTTGTCCTTAAATACGTTTAATGCCGGGTTGATTTGATGGGGTTTTTAGAACTTCATTTGGATCTAATAGTTCTTGTTTAACCTCGGTTTGCTCTGCAACTGCTTCAGCAAAACTGCCACGAGGTTTAACGTAATCTGTTGGTTTTGATGATTCAATAACAGGAGTATCTACCGCTTTTGGTTGTACGGTGTTAACCACTGGTTGAACTAGATCTGGTTGACCTTGTCCAGCAGCATCTATACTGTCATAAATTTCAAAATCGTCGGCGATTGCTCCGTGTAGTTTATTTTTTTCAGCTAGAACCTGTGCGCGAGTTTTAACAACCTTGCCTCCTGGGCCCAATTGGTCACCGCGGGCATTGACTTTCATATTACCCACAGCAATACTAGTTTCATTTTGTAAACGTAAGCGATCCATATCTACAGGGATGCCACGTGCTGTTCTGTGTTGTGCTGCCATAGTGTTTCTCCTAATATACTAATACTTATTTCAAGAATTCGTTGATGTCTAAATTATAGTAAAGACTGTTAATTTTATGTACTCCTAATAGGAACAGCACATAACTAGCCACACTACTACCACGGCCTACGCCCCAAACAATATTATTTTTGCGTAGAGTATCCACGAGATATTTCATATACCGCAATAAGTCAAACGCATCACGTTCTTGAAATAGTAGTAGTTCTTCACCAACACGCTGTAGCTCATGATCTTCTGTACATAGCCCTAAAACATACGCTGCGATGTCTAATTCCTTATATTCGTCGGGCATACGCCACTTGCCCTGCCAACGATGATCAAAGAAACTAACAGTCTCTCCTAGCTCAACATATCCACTTAAATAAGGCAATTCTGCGTGTAAATCACTACGGCTTTTGTTAAATTCTTGTGGATCTTCGACCTGAAACAGACTCAAATCTAGGTCAGGATTCTTATATAGTAATTCACATAGCTCATTACTAGTTGTATAAGTTCTGCCGTATTGATCGTATTTCAACGAGTTAAGTCCTTAGCTGAATCGTCTCCGGGTTTACCTAATCGCCCAGATTTCTGTGCATCATCCATCATCTTTTGATTCCGGCGTTCAACTTCCATTGCGAAATCTTGTAATAATAATTGTAACTGATTTACCATGTCTGCGCTACCCATTCGGTAGGCTAAGCTCATTCTATTCTGTAACTCACTGCGTTTAGTGTGTAGTTCTTCGTCGGCTAGTTTAGATAAATCTGGTGCTAGTGGGTGCATTATAAATCTCCGTCTTGCCTATTCTCGCTATAGAAAGGATCAAAACTACCGCCAGGATAGCGAGCTTCTAACTTACGTACATTTTCAGCAATAACATCATTAGGGTCTAGGTTAAGCGCACGACAAGCGTTGATCCAATACCACATGATATCACCTAGTTCACGTTTCATATGAAAGATGTTTTCCTCGTTTACTGGCTTACCTTGGAAGAAAATCTTCTTAGGAATTTCAACAAACTCGCCACCTTCTGCGGCTAAGCCCATGGCGGCTGTCATTAATAGTGCCGGGTTGATTGTTGTAGAATCGTTGATTGCACGAATCTTGTCAACTAAGATGTCTGGAAAATTTGACTCTGCTGATGTTACTTCACGTACAAAGTCTTGATATTTGTTTAAATCGATTTGCATAAAAGAAAACTCCTTATAGTATTATAATAATATAAAAACTATAAGGAGTCAACTAGTTTGGTTAAAGTTTAACGTGTTTTATACCACTTGTTGTCAGCATTGATGTAAACAAATTCGACACTATTACCCGCAGTCAATGACACATTGCCGTATGGGCTAATAGAGCTTAACCACGGTGCTTCAACTGATAATTGCGATACTGCAATATTTGAGCTGATTTTAATAGTTGTACCATCGGCCTGCGTATTTGGTAATGTTACATTAGCACCAAATGAAATTACTGTGCCAGTTGGAGTTAGTAGTACTGCATTGACGCCAACGTTAGCAGTTACAGCAATATTAGCTGTTGGTTTGTACTGTTGAATAGTTGACTGTTTATAGTTGCGTAATACATCTTCGATAGTTACAGTACTGCCGTTATCTGATGTTGTAAATTCAAATACGTATGTACCTGCAGCTAATGACAGTGTTGTTCCACTCACATAGCCTTGGATATTTGAGATGTTGACTGTGACCGTAGCAGGTAGTGTAAGTGACGTTGTATTGGTTGTAGTTACACGTAGTCTTAACTTAGTCCATAGGTTATTTGCAGGCCATGTGCTGCTAAAGCTCATTGTGGCACTTGTAGTTAGCGAAACTGATTGGAAGTGTGCAACACTCCAATCAACACTAAAACTACCGCCAGTTGTGATACTGCCTAGGTCAGTGATAGTTTCAACTGAACCTTTTAGTTGAGGTTTAGTCAGGTACGCATAGTTCATATTGTTAGTTGGTGTACCTGTTTGCCCAACTGAACTTAGCGGAGCAGTTAAAACAGCATACGTTTGTAAGTCTGTTAATTCAGCTGCTGCAAATGTAAAATTGTTAATAGTGTTGGTAAAGTTATCACGGAAGCCTTGACTGTTATTGTCTTGACCTGCAATCGGAAATGTACCGTCAATATTTTGTGGGTTAATGTTACTCATGTATTAATCTCTCAATATGTAGTTATTTATCTATAGTTAATCAAACACATTTAAATGTGGGAAACGCAAGGCTTGTTCACCTTGCCCTGGAATTACATAATTATCTCTGTAGTCGTAGAACTTAGTACCATCGCCGTCAAATGTTGTGCCTCTAGTTTTAATTTCTTGAGGAATTTTACTCCAATTTGGTACAGTTTTGTCTGATTTAATCAGCGGATCGTAGTAAATATTCACGCCACCGTGGGTGTATCCGTTACGTACATAAACAGTATCGTTGTAGCTTGGCATAGGGATGCAGGTTAAATTGCCACTGCCGTATGTGCCTGCAGGATAAATGGCAATATTAGAACCAATAATATCTGTAATTACAGTAGTATTAGATAACCCAGTGCCTGTTACAGGCATCCCTACAAACAAGTTTTCAGTACTAGACACGGTAACGTTGCTACCATAGCCTGTTGTGTTTGCAGAAATGGCTGAAATGTTTACTCTAACATTGGCCAATGTTAACGTAACATAGTCTGTAGAATCAATGTTAATTTGCCAAATACTAATACGTTGATTTGGTGTGCTGTAGGCTACGTTTGCGCCACTAACAATTTTGCTCGACAACCACTCGTTGTACCCAAGAACGTAAGCTGCAGGATCCCATGCAAAATCAGTGTCCCAAGTATTAGGATCATCCCACGGGTCTAAACTATTAGTCCACCCTTGGTTATAACTGTCACTAATACTAACTGCTGTCGCAAATTCTTGTTCAAAAAATACTAATTTCTGTCCATCTTTAAAAGAGGTAATACCATCTAGTCCACCACCTGCATTAATTTCACCAACCGTGCGTTCATTAATGTCCTGGAAGGCATCATTAACTGCATAATCTACGGTGCCGATGTATCTAAATGTGCCAGCTAATGGGGGATATCTATCAAATGTCGTTTCACTGCTAGTAATGAAGGCATTAGAGGTATAATCAAAATCCGCTGTATATGCGTTATCTAAGTTATATTGTTCAACTGTAAAGTTGATTTCATTTAGATTGTAACCTAGGTCGTTAAATCGCCAGGCAACTGTTTCACCATACCCTGGTTTAACGTAGGCTAGCACAGTAGCACGAATAAATCCTAATTGTGTACCATTAGGTTGAATGCTAGTCATCCAGTCTGGTAATACACCTTTATCTTGATAGCCGATGTTTTGTATAACAATGTCATTCATGTTATTAAAAGCATTTGGTGTAGCAATTTTAAATGTTGCACCACTGGCATCATAATATGGGTTTAATATCTCTCCATTTAGATTAATAGTATCCGCAGGACCTTGACCGTCTGGGTTTGTATTTTCGTCATACATCTCAGCGTAAATGACTTCGTATTTGATAGTTTGGTCGCTTACTGTTGTGCCTGCAGGTATAGTGTTAGCTACAGTATAGCCAAGGCTAAAGTCGTTGGGCACAAATAATCCAGTGTAGACGTTATATGTGCCTACGATATTTCCTAACGCATTATCAATCACATCGTAAATACCATCTGCACGTGCTACCGCTGATTTAACTTGTCCAAACAGCAATCTCTTAATAAAATGGTTAGAAGATAACGCTGCTGCATAGTCAGCTAATGTGCTTGGGTTTAATCCTGGCAGGAATAACGTACGAACATCTTGTGTTATACCAAACCATGGATCTGTAATTCTATACAATAGTTCGGGAGTAAATACTGCCTTATTGTGCATAACATCTCTAAATTCGAGACGTTGTAGACTGTTTAACTGTGCTTGTAGGTATAAGTTTTCGTACGGGCGTAGATTACGTCCGCGGACTAATACATTAAATCTACGTGTGGCTGACACACTTTGGTCGTAAGTTTGAGCTGTAATGCTGAACTCAAATGTACGATCAAACGTTGTTGTAGCATCACCTGTTAGTATATTGGCATCAAATGTAGTAAGACCTGCGTCTAAACTAAACAATTCAAAACTTACGCGACCACTGATTAGGCCATCTGGTTGCAGACGTAATCCTTGTGGCACGTTCATATAGGTGTTAGGTGTTAGGTAGTAGTAAACTTGTTTACCTTCAGTACTAAACGCAGTAACACTTAAATCACTTATAGAACCATTTTCAATGGTGCCTAAATAATTTGGAGTCAACCATTCAATGGTATTATACAAGTCACCATAGATGGTCAGGGTCAATAATCTATTAGATATATAAGTCGGATAATCTCGTTTGTAAACTTGTACTTCAAAATTGTAAGTGGTCTCGTTGGAAGTTTGGGTAGGTAAGAAACCAGTGATCCAGCCAGACTCTAAATTCATAGTCAGTGTGCCAGGTAATGCTAAAGTGCCTTGATCAAAATACCCTTCGTCAAACCCAACAGTTCCTTGTGTGTTAGGATCTGGATCTACAGCTACCCCGACCGACAAATGTTTTACTGGGCGTGCAAAGGTATTTAAATCGTTATGGTATACCAATGCACTGTCATCTGTACCCAATCTAAATGTATTAGCATTGTTGTAGACAAAGTTTACATCAGCATTGTAAGTTGCACTGCTAGGATATAAACTAATATTAGCACCATTTAACGCAATATTACCTGATCCTATAGTAAAAGGGCCTGAGTTATATTCTACTTCAACCACCATTGGTGAATATGTCCCATTGCCTGTTGCTGTGTGCGCTTTAGTAACTGTAGCATTAGCGCCGGAGCTAGCCTGAGTAATGTAATCACCTACATTGGGAAATAGTAAGGTGCTTTCTATCCAGCTTATAAAGTTATATGGGTGTGCTAGAGTAACATTACCATTTAAGTTTAATAAGTGGTAATCTGGTGTAGGGTATGGATCAGCGAAGAACGAACTAAAACTTGTGTTATAGTATCGCACGTATATAGTTGTTGCACCTACTGCTGATTGAATTACTTGCGCATTGCCAGCCTCGCCAACTTGAGTAATCCAATCACCTGCATTTACAGTTAAGGCTGCGCCACCTAAATTCATTGTGCCGTAGATCATGCCGCCAGCAAATTCGATATTACCAGTGGTTACACTTATGTTAGTAATAGTGGCATTTGCGCTATCTATAGATTGGGTAATAAATTCCCCAACGTTGGCAACTATAATAGCATTACCAGTTAGTTGCATACTTGCATGTTGATTTACAGTAGCGTCATACCATACATAGGTTGTTTGAACACTAGTAATATCTGTAAATGGTGCAAGTACTTGGATAGTGTCGCCGTTGGTTAGAGCAGATTCAGTATTACTACCGTACATTGATCCTACAGTAATATTACCGTTAGTTACAAATCCTCTACCTAGATAGTCTGGTTGTGCTAGAACATTGGCTTGTTCATCAAACGCACCTGAAGCAAGTGCAGGAATAACGTAATAAAGTACATCCTCATCTAGGTCGATTGCTGATATTTGGAAAGTATACCAATCGCCTTGGCGTGCTGGCTCTAAGTCATTTTGGGTAGTGACAATAATTGGGTTGTGTCGGCTACCTGTATCTACTGTAAATCTACTACCATTAATGATTGTAGTGTCTGATGTAATATAGCTACTATCTGCTGTTGTTCCTAGTTTTGGCACAACATACATTTTGTAAGTGCTAGTATCTGTTCTGGCACCATCACTTACTTCTATGGTGAATTCAAAATTCTTAGCTACTGTGCCAGTACTAAACTGCCATCCTAAAGTGGCAGAAGTAGAACCGATGGTGAATTTTTCATCCCATTCAGTTAAGTCCCAGCCCGGAGTACTACTAGGTCCAACTGCTGGTATCAAATTGATATAACCGCTAATTAAACCATTAGTACTAATACTCAATCCTGGAGGAATCGTGCCACCTTTTAAACTCCACGTTAGATTGTCACCTAAGATATATTCTGTCGCTTCTAATTGTAAACTAACAACTTGTCCATCAAAATATTCACCTAAGTCAACGTTTCTTGGAACAATAACAGGCGGCGCTACATTGGTAATAGTAATACTAAATGAACGATCAGCAATTAAATTATCGCTGAGATTCTTAACACGAACAGTAAATTTGTACGTTTGATTTAAGTCGGGACCTGCTGTACTAACCGGAATACCCTGTAGTACACCTGCTGTAGTTATTTGTAATCCAGGGGGCAATTCTCCACTTAGTTTAGTAAATTGAAGTGTACCGCTAGCAGTATCGTAAGCATCTAGCGCAAACTGATAGTATTCAGCTGACGGTACTATGCCTAGATTACCTGCAGGAGTTAGCCATTGAGGGTATGCCATTTATTATCCTATTTTATACCACTTGCCTTCTGTCGCATGATAGAAGAACGTAACTGATGTACCTTTCGGAATCGCTACATTTACGCTAGGCACTACAGTAGTGCCCAAACTGCCAATTGGTTGTAGTCCTGCAATATTAGCAGTACTAGATAAGGTTACTACCTTGGCGTCAACGTTGCCATTGGGTAACGTAAATTTAATACCAAGCGCATCACCTGTAGGATCTAAAATAACGCGACTAATATTTACATTGGCTGTAATAGCAGTGTTGGCCGACGGTGCATAATATTGGTATGCCGCATCAATTTGACCACCCTGGCGTGTAACATTACCGTAAATGTTTAAATCGCCAACGACATTAACAGTAGCAAATCCAGCAGGATCGAGTGATAAATTACCTGAGCTAGTTGTAATAGTACTAACTGTTAAGTTGCCTGTTATATTAGCTGCAACTGCATCAATCTCATTTGTCACGGATATGTTTGCAGCGGTGAATCCAGTGTTGCCAATCCAACCAAAGTTTGCATTAACCTTTTGGAACGCGGTGCGTAAATCATCGCCCGTGCCGTCGTTTGCACTAGTGCCTACGTTAATTGATAAGAATGATTCTGTAGAAATTGTCATAATTTTACTCTAGGTAGTCCTATATTATGTAGTATTTATCGAACTTTGTAGAATAAAAAACCCGCAGATTGCGGGTTAGATGTTTTTATTTTCAAATGCGCCGTAGCGTGGAGGAGGCCCAAACCCTGGGTTCAATGGGTCTATACCTGCATCAATATCTTGCTCTGTATAGATGCGCATGATATTGTTTTGTAGCGGAAAGAATGTACACCCTAGCGCACGAGTAATCCATGCTGCGTTATGCCATTGCCAGTCTTGATATCCTGGTTGTTGTGGTTCATCAATATTAGGAACTGTATTGGTGTAAGCAGCATAATAAGTGCTAACTTGGTCCATAACTTGGCTAGGGGCAATCCAGAAGATATCTTCAATACGTGTCATATTATGTATTGGCCAAATAGCATAATGATCGCCAAATAGCATAGACGTAGGCATATCTTTAAGCAACTTGATATCATCAGCTAGGCTCTTACTTGCATCAAACACTAGGTCACTGCGTAGACGCACTGTGTAATCGTAATGTATTTGATTCTTTTGAGCGTAGTCCATTTTTAGCTTGTTAGCTTCATACAAACTGCGCCACATGCTTACATGCCAGTTACCTTCTACAGGATCCCAGCGACGGCCACCCCATTTAGGACGGTTGGGCTGTAGGTCATATTCCTCTACCATAATAGTACGAGGTGCCCAATGACGATAAAACTCTACAAATTTGTCGTGATCTGAAAGTTTAGGGCTGTGCCATTCTGTGTTAGTACTAACAGCGCCTAGGCGATTAGCATAACCCGTGCCACGGGTTTCGCTGTCCCAAAAGTGTGCAAACACATCACAATCAGGTAGTAACTCACCTACATAACGTTTGATGTTTTCAGCCGTAACATGACCTGTGCGATTTTGACCGCTGAAACACAAGGCAATTCTCATTGATTATTTCCTGTAGATAATACGTGCTTTGGATAAATCATACGGCGACATTTCTACTTCTACCACATCGCCCATAATAATTTTAATAGTGAACATACGCATTTTACCGCCGATATAAGCCGTAACTGGATGCCCGTTTTCTAACCTAACACGGAACATACTGTTACCTAATACTTCCTCTACCGTTCCTGTAAATTTAAGCGTTTCTTCTTTTGCCAAACTATATCCTCTAAAATTACTATTTAGTATCTTCTTCTGGTGGTCGACTAATAACTGCCCATGTCATAAACTCTTTAAATGCTTTATAAACAGCTTCTGCTTCACCTGGGCCTTGTTCTACTTTAACCCCTCGAACATAAAACCCGTCTTTGGTAATCTTAAGCATTTCAGCATCTGTACCAGCATTGAAGATAATGTCATTAGGTTCTGGATAGCCTATTTCAATATTGTCAGCCCAGTCCTTGTAGCTGTAAGGATTACCGTACTTCCATTCGTCGCGCTTGTCCATTAAGTCGTTAAATATTGACATCCATTGTTCGTGTTCTTCACCCATTACTTTCCTTCCACGGACCTAAATCGCCACCCCAAACTTGTACCTGATAACTCCAACCCATTAGATTATTGTAGATAGGATACAACCACCAAAAATCAAACCAGTGCATAGGACGACTAACCCAATGTCCTAACCAAAAGCAAACCCAACTTGCAGTCCAACCGATTACTTTACGCATTATCCACGTCTCATTTTACTAATATCTACTGCATCTTCTTTTGAAAAAATAGGTACACCGTTTGACTTGTGTAGTTGACCAATTCCAATCATAGCGTCACCTGTGTAGACCTTGTCTGCTGGCTTACTTGCTACACTTGCACCTGTATCAACACTTGGTATATGATCAGTAAGGCGACTAGGGTCAATACGGCTACGCCAATCATACCTAACGCTAGCCACAGCTTTACTATTGCTTTTTCCAGTTGGCTTAGATTTCCCCACCACCACTTTACCAGGTTTGACATCATATTTCTCCAAGAGTTGTTGCCATGCTTCTGCGTTCTGTCTAGCCTTATTAGCTGCATCAGCATTACGGAATTTCTGTTTACCTTTTTTCTTACCAGTTGTTGTGTACATAGCTGGTAGCATGTGCATTGTCATAGTTTATACCTTATCTAGTAAATGCTTGAGCATAAGCAATCTTGCTAGATCCAGCAAGAAAAGTCATTGCGATACCACCTTGTGGCCGCCAACCATTAGCTATCCACTGATCGCAGGCCTGGATTAGTGTCTGTAAATCACTGCTAGTGCAAACATTGTATTCCATTATTGTTTGTCCTTTACTGAAACAAGAACTGCCTTACCATTTTCACCTTCTATTATAAACTCTTGTTTAGGAAAATTCAACTTGGCTGTAGCCCACATTTCATCTTCTGTGTAACCTTGGGCCATGAAACAATTAGTAGTTTTGTCATACAAATGAAACATACCACAATCCTGTTCAATGTAGACTAATTTCAGTTGATTTTTAACTTTTTCAATTAGCTCTTCTGTGTCTTTGTCGCTGAGTTTTTTACGTAGTTTGCGGATTAAGCCAATTAAGAAGAATGTAGTAAATGTTACGCTGATAAAGATATACGTTTGTAAAAGTGCATTTAAAATTGACATATTTCTAGCTCTCTTTTGTATTATTTACTAGTATTATAGCACCAATTAACCAAAATGTCAAGCCTTTAATACCGCCATTAAGTGCTGTTGCGGGCACTTAAAATAGTACCTAAAACGGGGAGGAAATACATCAGATAGCATGTAGGTATAATCTTCATCTTTAGTTAGGTGTAGATTAACCCACTCATCAACTTGGTTGATAGCTTCGCCTCGAACGTCTAATACGTAGTCACTATTTAGAAGTTGTTTCTTCATGTAGCAGTGCTTCTAAAGTTTTGTAATGCTCGTATGCTTCACGTAGATTTTCGTACTTTTCAAGCAGTTCTGGTTTGGGCTGTAGAATACTAAGTCTATCAGTGATGCCATTTAAGATATCCGTTAACTTAACACCGTTAATAACCAGATCAGCATCCTCACCTTCCAGATGTAGTTGCCCTTTGGCAGTAGTTCTAGCTACGTTAGTGGCCCAATTAGTACCAGTGCCATTTGACATGAGCACAGTGCCCGGCACAGAAGCACCTGTAATGCTGATAGTGCTTGCACTTGTACTAAGTGGATTACTAATAGTTATGTTACCGTTATATACTGACATTAGAATGGCCACTTACCCTTTGATGGGCTATCTGGGTCGTCTAACGGTTCACCATCACCATCCTGCATAGGGAAAGTTTTATCCTCTTTGGGTACTTCAATCTTAGCTAATTCTGCCGCTGGATCCCAATCATCTAAAAGAATTTCCTCATCATCGTCACTGGTATCTTCGTAGGATTCTTCGTCACGTTCTACACCATCATATACTTCTTCATCACTGCCAATAATGAGCCACTTATTCTCACCCCATTTACCTGTAGTGTCGTAATCGTTACCATCAATGTCCTCACCATCATATTCTACACCGCCGGACAACATCCAACCGTCGCAGTCTTCGTAGGTAATACGCAATTTCTTAGGATCAAACGGAGATTTAATTTCAAACTCGTTGCCAAAGAACAGACCTTTTTCACCCTGCGCACCCATAAACACCACAGTGCCTGCTTCGTAGTCATTTACATAGTTCTCATTGACGCAGTCATATACCACCCCTTGTTCAGCAAGGGCTACACTGTCTAGACTACTTTGCCAAATCTGCTCACCAGTTTCATCGTAAACAGTTACATAGCTAGTTTCGTCGCAGGTAGCACCGCTCATATGACACCCGTAGTCACATTCATAACCGGCGCCCGGCGGAAATGGCTGCAGATCACCCGGAATATCTTCCCACATGTTATCGTCCCAACCAGCTGCATACTGCTCGATATCGATTTCTTTTTCTTTGAAATGATCGTAGATCTTACGGTCAACAGGACCCCAATAGATTTCACCACCGTACCCCCAAATTTCAATTTTATAGTTACGTGGTGTAAATTTAAGAGTCTGCATTAACTCTTCTTTTTGTTGCTCTGTTGCCATACTATTCTCCTTAGTTGCAAGTTCTTTCTATGTGCATATCTACACGCGACACTCTGGTTAAATTAAGACCTTCTGCTTCGATCCTTACTGTACCAGCAACACTAATTTCACCATGTATTTGCGGTCTTGGGTTAATACCGTGTATGCTTTCTACTTCCTTATTACTCTTAGCAAAATTAATCAATGGTTCTGCAGGTATACGGGCACAGCGAGTTCCTATAATGGTTCCATCTGCTTCTTTAAGATCAACTACTAAACCAATGTGTTGTTGACCAGTTGGACTGCGCAGTTCACTGTTAACGATGTCTAATGTTGACAAGTCTGGAAAATAATAATTAGTTTTCCTAACTAGAAAATCATTAGAATTTTTATGTGTTACACTAACATCAGATTCGCCCCCACATATCCTATCATTTAAAAACTTTAGTGTATTCATTGAAAGGCCTAATTGACCTATATTCTTAGGAACATCTCTACAAGATTTAGCTTCTAGAGCTACAGTCTTTAAAGATTCATCGAACGCATCTAGCCAATAACGACTCCAATGAATCTCGTAAGGCACATCAATGTAAACGTGTCTACGTGTGCCTATAACTGCTTCTGTTGCGCCGCTATTTAAGATATAAGCATTGTGTGGGTAACTGCTTAATACGTTTGCTAGAATGGCATCACCGTTAGCACGTTGTGATAATATAGTTTCAATTTTAGCATCTAGCTTATCACCAGACAACGAGGTTCTATGATTGCTATTTGTACGCATACGTTCAGCAATTTTACTATTAGATACATTTACGTTCATATGTACAATTACTTGATTACCTTCGTAAGAAGTATACTGTATTTCATAATCACTAACATATCCAGCTGAATAACTGCCTATAAAGTCCCGTGATATACTGTCGCCGCCGACTTCTGTATCACTGACAATTAGTTCACCAACTGCATTACGAACAGCACTACGGAAGCAATTTTGCTTTGCTTCTTCGATAGTATTGCCCCTTTCTTCAACTTCAACCCACTTTGCGTTAGCTGAGTTAGTTGCGAATATTAAAGCAACCGCAACAAAGCATGGACGGACTTTCATTTAGCATATTCTTGGCTGTGCTCTTTAACTGCACTAACACCATTATCAAGGATACGGGCAACACCGCCAAAACCAACAGTGGCTACCACCAAACCAAGAATAAAACCAATAACAATACCTTTCATCTTAACGTCCTTCCATTGCTTTACGCAAGTCACTTGCAGCATTGATATTACGGAAACCTGTACGTACTTCAACTACAATAGTACGGCCAGCTTGGTCAATTTGCTCATCACTGATAACCACACCACGTAGCAGAGCAGAACTGTTAGTTACAATAGATTCCTTAACTAACTCTGCAATCTTCTCAGAAGCAGTATTTGGATTCATGTCATTTGCTGCAGGTGCATCTGCACGATATGGTTTAAGGATAACAGGATCACCGTTAGCATCAAAGTCCTTGTCATCTACCGTAGTTTCGTCACCCATACCATTTGTGGTATTTTCTAAGCTCTTTTGAACTGCGGTAGAAAGAACTTTAACTGTACGTTGGCTTGATACCTGAGTGCTAATAAATTCAGCAATATTACGTTCGGCCCGCAGTTTAGCTACTTGTGCAGCCTGTTCGATACTAAACGCATTGTTGCCTGCGATAGGAGCAGTACCTTTACTAATAACTTCTTGGAATTTACCATCGTTAGTAAACACAATGGTCATTACACCTTGTGGGCGATGGAATACTGTTGAAACTGGCTTAGGGCGAATGCTATCAGTTTCAGGTTTAAGTTCAGCATTTTTTGTTAGAGGCTTGTTACCTGCACAGCCTGCTACAGCAAATGCTACCGCTACTGCTAGTGTAAATTTCTTAATATTCACGTACTGCTCCTTTATTAAAGTGGCTTCTCCACGATGTCATAATTGTACTATCTTTTGGTTCATTTGTCAACCATGTATTGCCGTATAGTTCATCTAAACGAACTAGTGCCCAATTAATTTGATCTACATCAATACCGTGTGCGGTGTATCCTTCGGTTAGCATGTCTACATAACTTTGGCTTGGGTAGTTAAATTCTTCTTCCGGGTACATTAGGTAAGTCATACAGGGAATCAATTCTCCCTCAGACTCAACCCAAACATTAATTTTACCATAGTAGATTGGATAACCTTCTAGTCGGTCCAAACTCTTTTCACATTCATCTGTAATTTCCCAAAGCACACCTTCAACTTTGTGGTTCATTTTAGGAGTTACTGTGGCAAATGTTTTGAATTCGAATTCATAATGTGGCAGGACAGCGGCACCTAAGCTCTTAGCATTAGGGCATCGCATGGCCATACTACCTAAATTTGTATTCATTCCGTAACTAAAATATTTCATAGTGTTAACGTACTTCCTTTTGCTTGTGTATAAAAGATATGTCTACCCACTTTAAG
>Ga0172372_10001473_pt1 | contig 36564 bp, 30 predicted proteins | sample LakKiv5m_2_FD_114544 | JGI IMG/M metagenome (GOLD analysis project Ga0172372, IMG submission 114544) | Freshwater microbial communities from Kabuno Bay, South-Kivu, Congo - kab_092012_9.5m | ecosystem: Environmental > Aquatic > Freshwater > Lake | place: Democratic Republic of the Congo... | reverse complement strand
TTACCGCTGACAGCGAGAGCATCCGTATCATCTGTATTTAAAGTTTTTAGTTCATCAGCAATCTTATCGTCGAGTTTGTTGTGGGCTAAAAATTCTCTAAATGCCAATGCTGTGGTTGCAAAGCCTGTAGGTACTCTGACCCCTTTTGCATTAAGCTGTGAAATCATTTCTCCTAATGATGCATTCTTTCCTCCCACAGAACCGACGTCTGTATTTCGAAGATTTTCTAATGGAATGACATGTGATGACATAAAGGCCCTTAGGTTAATAACTTGAAGAACTTAAGAAGTTAATTTTTAGTAATGCTGTTTTTAAGTTTAATTGGTTTTCACGACAAAGATGGTTAACCACAAAAAATCTTTTAATGTGAGACGCCATAAAAAGACGTCATTTTGCCAAATTAACCTCTTATTGTCATCTGAATCATGCGTCTTATGAATTAGTGCAATTAGCGGAAAAGAGAGAGATTTCCTCAAGGAACTTTAATTAGGGAGCAGATTGGATAAAATGATCTTAATTGTATCTAAAATGTATTTAAAAGTAATTAAAATACATTAAAAACATTCAATTTACAATTTAACTTATTAGTTTGAATAATATTGCATTTAACTTAAGCTCAAAAAAATGTATATCTACCCACAAAACACCTGTTGAATCTGCAAGTTCACTTGTTAATTCATATATAATTTTAGATCCGATTTCAAGGACATCATTTTTTGGAGATTTTAAGCAATGGCAACATTATTAGAACAATTAAAAGACATGACAACAATCGTTGCAGATACAGGTGACGTGGAAGCAATTAAAACAGTAAAGCCTGTTGACGCAACAACAAATCCATCCTTACTTTTGAAAGCAAGTACCCTTCCTCAATGCGAGCCCATGATTAAAGAAGCGATTACTTATGCAAAATCGAAAAGTAGCAACAAATCACATCAAATTGAGGATGCAGCTGACAAGTTGGCTGTGCTTGTGGGTCTGGAAATTCTCAAACATATCCCTGGTCGTATTTCAACTGAAGTGGATGCTCGCTTATCTTTCAATATTGATGCGATGGTTAAAAAGGGACGTAAACTAATTGGTCTTTATGAAGAAGCTGGCGTTAAGAAAGATCGCGTACTTATTAAATTAGCTTCAACATGGGAAGGCATTAAAGCGGGTGAAATTCTAGAAAAAGAAGGTATTAACTGTAACTTAACGCTTCTTTTTGGTTTTGGCCAAGCACGCGCTTGTGCTGAAGCAGGCGTATTCCTTATTTCACCATTCGTAGGTCGTATCCTTGATTGGTATAAAGCTAAAACAGGGAATACCTACTCATCTGAAGAAGATCCTGGCGTGTTATCTGTGCGCAAGATTTATGCTTACTACAAAGAACATGGATACAAAACAGTTGTGATGGGTGCTTCGTTCAGAAATATTGGAGAAATTACAGCCCTAGCAGGTTGTGATCGTCTAACGATCGCTCCAAATCTTCTTCAAGAACTTGAAGCAACCCAGGGTGACTTACCGCGCGTTCTTAAAGATGGTGGGGCTTCAAAAGCAGCACCTGCTAAGATGACTGAGGATGAATTCCGTTTCTCATTGAATGAAGATGCGATGGCAACTGAAAAACTTTCAGAAGGTATTCGAGGTTTCGTAGTCGATCAAAACAAACTCGAAACAGCGCTTAACGAGAAGCTATAAATCTTTTCTTGTCATAAAACTGATAAGAAATGATTATTAAACCACGAGGCTAATGATTGACATAAGACCAATAGCTCTATACTATTAAGAGTCTGCTTCATGAAGTTAAAACTTCTTTATAGCAACGAACTATTTTAGAAAACTTGTAATAAATACGGAGAAAAAACCATGGCTTTAACACAAATGGCACTAGATTCATTAGATTTTGACGCAACAGTTGCATTAGCAACGAAAGTTGCTCCGCACGTGGACATTCTTGAAATTGGCACACCATGCATTAAGCATAATGGCATTAAGCTTCTTGAAACATTAAAAACTAAATTTCCTAAGAACAAGATTCTTGTTGATTTGAAGACCATGGATGCTGGAGAGTACGAGGCAGAACCTTTTTATAAAGCTGGTGCTGATATTTGTACAGTGCTCGGTGCTTCTGGCATTGCTACAATCAAGGGCGTTGTTGCTGCTGCAAAAAAATATGGCAAAGAAGTTCAGGTGGATATGATTAATGTTCCAAATAAAGAAGCTTTGGCTAAAGAAGCTGTAGCTGCTGGCGCTCACATCATCGGTGTTCACACTGGTCTTGATGCACAAGCTGCTGGTCACACACCATTTGCTGACTTAGCTGCAATCGCTGCACTTAAAACAGGTGCTAAGATTTCAGTGGCTGGCGGAGTTAAAGCTGCTACTACAAAGCAAGTTAAAGATGCTGGCGCATCAATTATTGTGGCTGGTGCTGCAATTTACGGTGCTGCTGATCCAGCTGCGGCGGCTGCAGAAATTACAAAAATTGCTCATGGATAATTGTTAAGAAATAATTATTAATGAACTGAATTAAATCCCGACTTAGTAATGAGTCGGGATTTTTTTTATAGTTTTTTATTTTTAAATAAAAGGGTTCAATATGCATCAAAAATTACTATTAGATAAAATTTCAAGCGTTTTAGCAGTGACCGAGCAAAGTAATGCGGCTAAGCTTCTTAAGCTTATAGATCAAGCAGGTCGTATTTTTGTAGGTGGCGCTGGACGATCAGGACTTGTTTCACGTTTTTTTGCAATGCGTCTCGTGCATAGTGGCTATCAGGTTAATATGGTGGGCGAAATTGTGACGCCAGCAATTAAAGCAGGCGATCTATTTCTAGTGATTTCAGGTTCTGGAGGCACAAAAACACTTTTGCCGCTTCTTGAAACTGCTAAATCAAAAGGCGCTAAGATTATTGTTGTTTCAATGAAAAATAAATCACCTATGTCGGATATGGCTGATTTAACTGTACAAATTGGTAATGATGATTCTTTTGGTCTTACCCAAGGAATGCCTATGGGCACTTCATTTGAATTATCTACATTGATCTACCTTGAAGCAGTTATTTCAGAATTAATTCATGCTAAAGGATTGACTGAAGAAGGTATGCGCGCAATTCACGCAAACCTAGAGTAAATTTCTATAAGGCATTAAATAATTAAGGGCGCTTTATGCGCCCTTAATTATTTAATCAGCATATAATTTCAGATCATTAAGTTTAAATCTCAACAGCCGTTGAATAATACACACCTCATTTCATTGCCTTACTTTTCGGATAGCTCCGTTTATTTTGAAGCTATTGCTGATGATTCATGGTCTTGCTATTTAGATAGCGGTATTCATGATGATTTAGATAAAAATATTTCAGATAAATCTAGATTCGATATTATAGTCAGCCGTCCATTTATCAAAATAATCGCAGATGAAAATACTGTCAGCATTGAAGAAGAAAATCAAAAAAAGATTGTTAAGGAAAATGCTTTTGATGTTTTAGATAAAGTTCTTGCTCGATTTGAATTTCAAAATTCCTCGCTACCCTTTACTGGAGGAGCTTTAGGATACTTTTCTTACGAATTAGGTCAAACATACGTTCAGAACGATAAAGATCATGTTGGGATTCCCCTTATGATGGTTGGTATCTATGACTGGGCTTTGATTGTAGATCATCAAGAAAAAAAAGCATGTATTGCATCTCATTTATTAAATAAAGATACAAATAATTATCTAAACGATCTTGCTGAAAAATTTAAGAATGCAAAAGCTAGTCATCAATCATTTAAGACTCGCTCATCAACTAAACTACTTTTAGATTTCAATGCCTACGAGTTGATTGTAAATAAAATTTTAGCTTTTATTAAAGCAGGCGACTGTTACCAAATAAATATTTCCAATAAATATCATGCTCAGTGTGAAGGTAGTGGCTGGACAGGATATAAAAAATTAAGAACAATTAATCGCTCACCTTTTATGGCCTATTTACATCATGAAGATTTTGATGTTTTATGTGGATCTCCTGAGAGGTTTATTAAATCAACGGATCGACATGTTGAAACGAGGCCTATTAAGGGCACTGAGCCGAGAGATCTAAATCCCTCAATAGATAAAGAGAATGCAGAGCGCTTACTTAAGAGCGAAAAAGATCGCGCAGAAAATTTAATGATTGTTGATTTATTACGCAATGATCTGGGTAAAAATTGTATTCCTGGAAGTGTAAATGTTAAAGCGCTTTGTGAACTCAAGTCATATAGCAATGTGCATCATCTTGAAAGTATAGTAGAGGGTATTTTAAAGCCTCACTCATCTCTGCCTAAGTTACTTAAAGATTCTTTTCCTGGAGGGTCTATTACAGGGACTCCAAAAATTAGATCAATGGAAATTATTGATCAGTTAGAACCCCATAGACGTGACATTTATTGTGGCTCGATAGGCTATATCGGATTTAATCGCCAAATGGATACTAATATCGCAATTCGTACATTGATCAAAAAAGATAACACGCTTCATTTCTATTCGGGAGGAGGGATTGTTGCTCAATCGAATCCAAAAAGCGAATTTGATGAAATTGCTTACAAGGCTTCTAATATTAAAAAATGGATTGATTTCTTTAAAGAAAATTAATTTATTCTTCTTTTTCGAATTTTCCAAAATTTAACATAATGCTTGGCAGTATTAGAAGATTCAATATAGTAGATGTGACAAGGCCGCCTAAAATAATAGTAGCCATAGGACCTTCAATCTCCTTACCTGGCTGGCCGCTTCCCAGAGCCAATGGAAGCAAACCTAATGCAGTGACAATAGCAGTCATTAAAATAGAAGGAAGTCTTTCAGAAGCCCCTTTAATACATGTTTCCAAATTCCAGGTGTGATTTTCAACATTAATTAAATGTTGGTAATGAGATATCAGCATTATTGAATTTCGTAAGGTAATTCCAAAAAGTGTTACAAACCCAACAAGTGAGCCAATAGATATCCAACCTGCATTAAAACTAACAGCAAATACACCCCCAATTAATGCAAAAGGTAGATTAAATAATGTAAGTAATAAATTGCGCAGATTTCCAAAAGCTATATATAGCATTAGTAATATGCCTGCACCTGCAATAATAGAGTGGACTATAAGTTCCTCTTGTGATTTTGCATTCGCCTGAGCTGCCCCAGTAATTTCAAAGTAGTTACCTTGATTTAACTTAAGTTTATTTAGCTCACTCTTTAGATCATTATTAAAATCATTAATATCTCTTTCATCAATATCAGCTGTTATAGTTTGAATGCGCTTTCCTCCTTGATGAAGAATTTTAGACCTTCCGTTTTCTTGAGCAATATAGGCAACTTGACCTAGCTCAACAATTTTGCCATCAGCTGCCATGATAGGTAATTTTTGAATATCTGTAATATCATCTCGAAAGTTTTTGTTTAAAATAATAGAAATATTTACCTTTGCATTTCCTTCGTATACTTGCGCTACTGGAAGACCTTCAAAAGCTGCACGAATAGCATTCAGAAGATCGGTTTTTTGAATACCCCATTGGCTTAATTTTTCAGATAAAAAATGTATCGTAATTTGAGGTGTACCAGCAGGGGATACTATATTGATATTTTTTGCACCCTTAATAGAAGCCAGAGTAGAAGATATTTTCTGAGTATCTTGGTCAATAGTGTCAAGATTTGTGCCAAAAATATTGATTACTACTGAAGAGTAGTAACCTGAAATTGTCTCTTCGATACGTTCTGTTAAGAATGTATTAATAGCAAAATTTAGTCCTACATAATTAGTATTTTGTGTTAAGTCTTCAATCTGCTCTAAGATTTTATCTTGTGTTGGCCCGTTTGAATTTTTAAGTTCAATTTCAAATTCACTATAATGCGTTCCAAATGTATCAGCGCCCATTGGTGATCTACCTACCCACTGTGCAACAGATTTCACCCCGGTTATATCACGAATTTTTTTACTTATTTCGTTTCCTATGCGCAAGGATTCTTTTTCTGAGGTCCCCGGAAGTGCAGTCATATGCATAATAAAGTGACCTTCGTGAAGTGGAGGAATGAATTGTGTTTTAAATAATGGGACTAACGAAAATCCTATTAAGATAAATGTGAACGTTAGTAAAATGATTACAGTTGGTTTCTTTTCTATGAAATGAAGTACATCAATGTACTTATTCTTTATGCAAGCCATTAATGGTGATTCAGATGACTTGAAGTTTGATTTACCAAGTAGGAGGTAAGATAGAGCAGGGGTGACTGTGAGCGCGACAACTAAAGAGGCTAATATTGATAGGATGTAAGCAATACCCAACGGGCCAAAAAGTTTTCCAGCAACGCCATTTAACGAAAGAAGGGGAAGGAAAACAGTTACAACAATCATCGTGGCATATACTACCGAACGTCTCACTTCCATTGATGCGTCGTAAACAACCTTGCTAATTGGCAGTGGATTCTTTAATTTTATATTTTCTTTTAATCGCCTAAAAATATTTTCAGAATCAATTATAGCGTCATCAACAACCTCGCCTAAAGCAATAGCGAGACCACTTAAAACCATTATATTTAATCCAAGATTAAAATAGCTTAAAACAATAATTGCACTTAGAAGTGAAAGTGGTATTGCTGTTGCTGATATAAAAGCCGTTCTTAGGTTAAATAAAAATAAAAATAAAATTATAATAACAAGCAATGAGCCAATTAATATGTCAAGACGAACGCCCTTTATCGAAGCATCGATAAAATTTGCAGGCCTAAATAATTCGGGGTTGATTTGAATGTCTTGCTCAAGAAGTGATGGTTTTATATCTGAAACTGCTGCCTCAATTAGCTGGGTGAGTTTATAAGTGTCAGAACCCAACTGGCCTTGGACAGATAAATAAATTCCTTCCTCACCATTGATTGATGCTGCGCTGATCGTGGGGACTGACCCTTCTTTGATCACAGCTAGATCTTTAAGATAAATAATCTGATTTTTATTACTAATTACAGGTGTTTTACCAATATCTTCTAATGATTTAGATTGACCTTCTGTATTAACAATAATTCTTTGATTATTATTTTCAATGAAACCTGCCCCTCTTACCCCAGAAGACTTGCTAGCTGCATTAATTATTTGTTCAATCGAAATATTTGATTGAATCAATTTTTCAGGCTGGATTTCAATTTGGTATTGCTTAACTTTACCACCAAATATATTTACATCTGCAACGCCTGGGATCGACAATAGATGCGGAATAATTACTCGATCAGTCACTGTCCTAATTTCAGTTAAAGATTTTGTTTTTGATGTAATTCCAATACCCAAAACTGATGATGCTGCCGATGTTAGTGGTGTTATTTTAGGGATAATACCTGGAGGCATACTGCTTGCAATCGAAGCAAGTCTTTCTGAAATTACCTGCCTATTTCTATAGATATCTGCCTGCTCATTAAAAATGATTGTGATAACCGATAGTCCAGGTATGGATTGGGATCTTATTGATTCAATGCCGATAGTTCCCCCTAAATTTTTCTCAATAGGGAGGGTAACGAGCGACTCTACCAAATCAGATGAAAGACCTGGAGATTCTGTTTGAATAATCACTTGGTTAGGAGCGAATTCAGGAAAAACATTTAGGGGACTTCTGGTAATTTGGTATAACCCAAATATTATTGCAATAACGGCAAGACCGATGATGACCCCTGTATATCTTATTGAAAACTTTACGATAGAAGACATCATTTTGATTTAATCATCGTTTTCATTTTTTATTTGATATTTAAATTCTTCCGAGAGTAAAAGTTGAGCACCATTAATCACAATAAGGTCATTTTCTTTAATTTGATTCTCTTTGACAATCCAACCATTTGAGCTCTCAGTATTTGTTTCAACAGATTTACGGAAAAATTTATTTTCACTTGCTTGAACGTAAACCCATGCTTGCCCTGAGTTCCATATTACTGCTTCTTTTGGAATTGCTAAGTACTTGCTGGATTCATAAGATAGATTATCTTGAACCTGGCTGGCAATTACTTTTGAATCAATTCTTAATTGATTGCTATAAACAATGTAAAAATAAGTTTTTCCTTTTATCGACTTATCTAATGTAGGTGATTCTGCGAGATAACTTGCTAAAAATTTTTCATTTAGATTGTCGATTAAAGCTAAACTGAGATTTTTCGGAGGTTGATTATCAGCATTTTCAGGTAATGTTACTTTTATAATCCTTGCTTTTCCTTGAACAAGAAATTCAAATAATTCTTTTCGTGCTCCAGCATCAATCATCGATAGTATTATTTCTCCCCACTGAGCTCTAATACTTTGCTTAATCCCAGTTATAAGTTCTTGGGTGGTCTGAAGTTTTATTTTTGTATTTTCGAAATTGACTTTCATTTCTTGTAAAGCTTTGTCTGATATGTTTTTATTATCATCATTAAGAGCTTTGAATCTTTCATAATTTTTTTTATCTCTATCAAATTCATTGGATAAGAGACTTATTTGATTTTTAATTTCATTAAATCTATTTTTTTGTTCAATCAATAAATCGATACTAAGGACTGTTGCATAATTTGTAAGGTTCTTTATGAAAGCAGAAGCTTGAACTGGTTGGATCTTTATTCCGCTATTTGACTGCACTTCTGAACTAAGAGTTATATAGTTAACCCCATTGACTGATTTTAGTAAACTTTGATTTTTTTTTGAAATATCTGTATTTGGTTTTATGTTATTAAATTCATCTCGACCGAAATGAGTTAATAACCAAACCAGAATCAAGATTAGTATCGCTTGGATTACAAGAAAAGCATTCAGTTTATTTTTCATTATTTTTTTTAGTGTTTAGAGGTTCTTGTAAAAGCGCTTCAAAATCAAATCCTATTTTCATAAGTGTAATTTTGTTGGTATAAAATCTTCGCTTATATTGCATAGTAATTAATTTTTGTTGAGTTAATTCAATTCGGTCAATTTCACCCTGGTTAAATTTACTTTCAATTGAATTTTCTAACTCATTAGCAGCAGATAGATCTTCAGTATCTTTTCTCACCATATCTTTAGCATTTATATAATTATCTCTTAGTTTTGCGAGTTCATTAATGATAGACGTTTGGATTTTTTCAACTTGTAAGCTTTCAATATCCCTTAGTTTTTTTGCTTCTTCAACGAGATTTTTATTTTTTTCCACTGTTGGAATTAGTGAAGTTACACCAAGAAGCCATTTGCTGGATCCGTAATCAAAAATATAAGCAGGTGAAAATCTAATATCTGGATATTGATTTGCTACATTTAATTTTAGTTGCGATTCTGAAACTGCATATTTTGCTAAGGCTATTCTTAAATCAATACGATTAAAAAGCCCAAGATTGATAACATCTCGTTGTTTTGTTTCATCATCAAGCGTTTTGCTGAAGGTCTCAATGCTTTGATCCATATTTATATTTGCAATTCTCATTGTATTAAGTTTTTCTGCTGATATACCTAAAATCGAGGCTAATTTTGATTTCGTTTCATTAAGTTGGTATTGCTCCTCATTTAATTTTTGTATGTTTTTATTCAGTTCAATTTGATTGAAATTGCTATCTATGGATGAACTTAGACCAAGTGACTTTCTTTTTTTTATCATGTTTAAGATTTCATTTTGCAGTTTAATTTCATTTCTTATTATTTGAAGATTTAGTAGCGCTTGATGATAGCGAATATAGTTTAATGTGAGTTCTGTTTTAACATCCCATGCGAGCTTTCTTAGCTCTAACCGTTTGATCAACGACTGATTTCTTGCTCTTTCCTCTCTAATTTTAGCCTTATCAGCTGTTTCAAATAACGTGGTGAAAGTTAATCCAAAAGCGTCCCTTGAGTTTTCTTTGGCGCCTGTAGTTTGTTTGCCACTCTCAAAACCTACAGAAGAGGGTGCTTTAATTGGGGCGATCATTTCTTGAATCTTGGCAACATCCCATTCTTTTTTTGCAATTTCAATTCTTGGATTGAAAAAAAGTGCGCAAAGCATAAGCTCGTTAAGCCCCCATTCTTTAATTGGAAGGCTATCCTCATTAAATCCTTGAATTTTTAAAAATTCTTTAAATTTCGGATCTTCAGGATCTTTGGTGGTGATTTTTTCAATAACCTGTTGATTCGCAATAGGTTTGGTCTCATAACTGATAAAATTGCAGCCCGATAGATAGAACGCCATAAGACATAAGAAAAATAGGGACGGAAGAAATTGCAATTTAAGGGCTCGTGTTTTCAATTTGAATCTTTTGGGTTTGTGACTTTATAGTTTCTAATAATTTATGACATCTTAAATCAAAATATCTACGTATTTCATTGATTCATTGAATTATTCCTTTTAGATAAAGACTAACTTGTTATAAAATAGAGCTAAATTTTTGTTATATATAACTTTTTTAATCATCGCGAGAGTGGCGGAATTGGTAGACGCACTGGATTTAGGTTCCAGCGCCGCAAGGCGTGAGAGTTCGAGTCTCTCCTTTCGCACCACAGATATGAATTTTAGGGAATTTTAAGTATGGCTACAGCAGTTGAAACATTAAGTAATTTAGAAAGACGCATAACCGTTAAAGTGCCTGTCGAACCTCTTCAAAAAGAGATGTCGAGTCGTTTTCAACGTCTAACTCGAACAGCAAAAGTTCCTGGTTTTAGACCCGGTAAAGCTCCTCTAAAGATGATTGAGCAACAATATGGTCCTCAAGTAAAAGAAGAAGTTTTCTCTGAAGCTATTGAGACTTCATTTGGCCAAGCTATTCAAGAAAATAAACTGCGTGTTGTTGGCATGCCTAATATTCAGCATAAGCCCCTTAATCAGGTAAATGAAGATTTTGAATATACAGCGACATTCGAAGTATTCCCTGAAGTCACTCTAGGCGACTTTAAAGCTGCTTCAATTGATAAGCCTGACGCTCAAATTACCGATAAAGATGTGAATAAAACCATCGATGTCCTTCTTAAACAAAGAGCCCAATTTATTGAGTCTAAAGAAGCTTCCGCCAAAGGCGATCGACTTACTTTAACTTTAACTTCCTTTATTAATGACAAACAAGTTGAAACGACAGGCGATAAACCTATTCAGATTATCCTTGGTGACGATTCTCGTTTTGCAATTTTTGATGATCATCTTGTAGGTGGAAAAGCAGGTGAGTCCAAAACATTTGAAGTGAATTATCCAGAAACACATAACCCCAAAGAATTAGCAGGAAAAACAGTTCAATATAATGTGAATTTTATTTTAATTGCCAAACCTAAGCTTCCAGAAGTTAATGCGCAGTTTGCGCAATCGCTAGGCGTTCTTGATGGTAATGTTGATCAAATGCGTGAAGAAATTAAACAAAGTCTAGAGCAAGAATTAGACAAAAGAGTAAAAATTAAATTAAAAGAGCAGGTCTTTACTCAGTTATTAGATATTTGTAAGGCAGATTTACCTAAAACATTAATTAATGTTGAAATCAATCGCATGGCTCAATCGACCTATGCTAATTTAAAACAGCGTGGAACTGATTTAAAACAATTCAAATTAGAACCCTCAATGTTTGAAGATCAAGCGAAGAAAACATGCAAGCTCAGACTGATTCTCGCTGAAATTGTAGAAAAAAATAATTTGCGCGCTACTGCAGATCAAATTAAAGCGATGGTGAATGAGTTTGCACTTAATTTTGATGACACAGAAGAAGCCGTTCAATGGTTTTATGCTGAATCTTCAAGACTTGAGGAGCCAACAGCTCTTGCAACTGAAGTAAATGTAGTTGAGTGGTTTATGACGCAGTGTAAAGTGCAAAATAAAAAAACAACATTTGATGAGCTTATGTCTGGACCTGCTAAAGCATAATTATGGCTTATACAACCCCAAATAATTTAGGCTATGTGCCTATGGTGATTGAGCAAAGCGGTCGAGGTGAGCGAGCTTACGATATATATTCGCGACTCTTAAGAGAGCGTGTCATTTTTTTAGTAGGTCCCGTAGATGACATGACAGCGAATGTTATTGTTGCCCAGTTACTTTTTCTAGAAGCAGACAATCCCGATAAAGACATCTCTTTGTATATCAATTCCCCAGGCGGTTCTGTCACGGCAGGAATGGCTATTTACGACACAATGCAATTTATTAAACCTGATGTAAGTACTTTATGTATTGGACAAGCGGCCAGCATGGGTGCTTTATTACTTGCTGCAGGGCAAAAAGGAAAACGATTCTGTTTACCTAATTCTCGCGTAATGATTCATCAGCCTTTAGGTGGATTCCAAGGGCAAGCATCAGACATAGAAATACACGCAAAAGAAATTTTATTTTTAAAAGAAAAGTTAAATCAAATCCTAGCAACCCATACTGGGCAAGCACTTAAAAAAATTGCTGCTGATACAGATAGAGATAACTTCTTAAGTGCTGAGCAATCTGTAGATTATGGTATGGTAGACCAAGTTATTTCAAAGAGATCCCAAGTCATTTGATATTATCTATTTATGGCTACTAAAAGCGATAACGAAAAATTACTCTATTGCTCATTCTGTGGCAAAAGTCAGCATGAGGTAAAAAAACTAATTGCAGGTCCTTCTGTCTTTATCTGCGATGAGTGCGTTGATTTATGTAATGACATTATTAAAGAAGAAGTTAAAAGCCCTTCAAAAGAAGCTAAAGATCACGATCAGCTTCCGACACCAAAAGAAATTTGTGATCAACTTGATGAGTATGTTATTGGTCAAACAAGCGCTAAGAAAAGTTTAGCTGTTGCTGTTTATAATCACTATAAAAGGCTTAGGGATAGCAATTCCGAGCTAGACATTGAACATAAAGATGTTGAAATTTCAAAAAGCAACATTCTGCTTATTGGACCTACAGGCTCTGGAAAAACTCTTCTAGCACAAACGCTTGCAAAATTACTTGATGTCCCTTTTGTGATGGCCGATGCTACAACACTTACTGAAGCAGGTTATGTTGGTGAAGATGTTGAAAATATTATGCAAAAATTATTACAAAAATGTGATTACGATATTGAAAAGGCCCAAAGAGGGATTGTTTATATCGATGAAGTCGATAAAATTTCAAGAAAATCTGAAAATCCTTCAATTACAAGAGATGTATCAGGAGAGGGTGTTCAGCAAGCTCTTTTAAAACTTATTGAGGGCACTGTCGCTTCAGTTCCTCCTCAGGGCGGACGCAAACATCCAAATCAAGAATTTGTTCAGCTCGATACAACAAATATTTTATTTATTTGTGGCGGTGCTTTCGATGGCCTAGAGAAAATTATTAAACAAAGATCTGAAAAAGGTGGAATTGGTTTTGGTGCTCAAGTAAATAGCAAGGCAGATGCTAAAGTAATTGGCGATATTATTAAAGATGTTGAGCCAGAAGATTTGATTAAATTTGGTTTAATACCTGAGTTTATAGGAAGGCTCCCTGTAGTTGCGACTCTAGAGTCTTTGAGTGAGGATGCCCTGGTTCAAATACTTACTGAGCCAAAAAATGCGCTTACTAAACAGTATATTAAACTTTTTGCTATGGAAGATGTATCTCTCGAATTTAGACCTTCAGCTTTAAGACTGATTGCAAAAAAAGCTCTTGAAAGAAAGACGGGCGCTCGAGGTCTTCGTTCAATTATGGAACATGTCTTATTAGACACAATGTACGAATTACCCTCTATTAAAAATCTTGAAAAAGTTGTCATTGATGATGGTGTGATTGAACAATCAAATAAACCTATACTTTTACTCTCAGAAAAGAAACAAGTTTCAGGAAAAAAATAAGCTTCGCTATTGGTCAGCAAGGCCTTGAAATATTATAAACTGACCCAATATTCAAAATTAATTAATGCTTATGAAAGCATCCAATGGCTCAAGAAATTAAAATTACAAGTTCACAACAAGATTTCATGCCCTTGCTCCCACTGAGGGATGTCGTTGTTTATCCTCATCTTGTGATTCCTCTTTTTGTCGGCCGAGCAAAATCTGTAAAAGCACTTGAAATTGCATCTGATAAAGATAAGAAAATAATTTTAGTGGCGCAAAAGTCTGCAAGTAAAGATGAGCCTGATGCAAAAGACCTTTATGAATATGGAACGGTAGCGTCTATTCTTCAGATGCTGAAATTACCTGATGGTACCGTCAAAGTTTTGGTTGAAGGTTTAAATCGTGTAAAAATTAAAGAAGTGATTGATCAGGAAGCTTGTTTTGTGGCACGTTTTGACGAAATAAATATTCCTGAACCCAAAGATAAAGAATCATTAGCATTAATGAGAACTGTATTTTCACAGTTTGATCAATACGTTAAATTAAACAAAAAAATTCCTCCTGAAATTTTAACGTCTCTTGCTGCCATTACTGATCCTGGCAGATTAGCAGATATGATTGCAGCGCATCTAACTTTAAAGCTAGAAGAGAAGCAAACGATTTTAGAAACATTAAAAATTAAAAATCGTTTGGATCATCTTTTAAAGATTATGGAATCTGAAATTGATATTCTTCAGGTAGAAAAAAGAATTCGTGGTCGTGTTAAGCGACAGATGGAAAAAAGTCAAAGAGAGTATTACCTCAACGAACAAGTTAAAGCTATCCAAAAAGAACTGGGTGAACAGGATGAGGGCGCCGATTTAGATGAACTTGAAAAACGAATTCAAGAAGCAGGCATGTCAAAAGAGGCCCTTGATAAAGCTACATCTGAGTTTAAAAAATTAAAAATGATGTCGCCTATGTCTGCAGAAGCTTCGGTAGTAAGAAATTACATTGATACATTAATTGGTTTGCCATGGCAGAAAAAAACTAAAATCAGTCGTGAATTAGCCCTTGCGGAGAAGATTTTAGATGAAGACCATTATGGCCTTGAAAAAGTTAAGGAACGTATTATTGAGTATTTGGCCGTTCAACAAAGAGTTGATAAATTAAAGGCACCTATTTTATGTTTGGTGGGGCCTCCAGGCGTAGGCAAAACTTCTTTAGGTCAAAGTATTGCAAAAGCTGTTAACCGCAAATTTATTCGTATGGCTCTCGGTGGGGTGCGAGATGAGTCTGAAATTCGTGGACATCGAAGAACTTATATTGGCTCCATGCCAGGTAAAGTTTTACAAAGTATGAGCAAAGTAGGAGTTACCAACCCATTATTTTTACTAGATGAAGTTGATAAAATGGGTCAAGACTACCGAGGTGATCCAGCTTCAGCACTTTTAGAGGTTTTAGACCCCGAACAAAATCATACTTTTACAGATCATTATGTTGAAGTTGAATACGATTTATCTGATGTGATGTTTGTTGCGACTGCCAACTCAATGAATATCCCCGAACCACTTTTGGATCGTATGGAGATTATTCGCTTATCAGGTTATACAGAGGCTGAAAAGCTTAGTATAGCGATGCAATATTTACTTCCCAAACAGCTCAAGATGCACGGCCTAAAAAAATCTGAGATAAGTATTACCGCTAAAGTGGTCAAGGAAATTATTCAATATTATTCTAGAGAAGCTGGTGTTAGAAAACTTGAGCAAGAAATCGCTAAAATTTGCAGAAAAGCTGTGAAGGAATTGCTTAGCAAAAAGTCACTTAAAAAAGTCATTGTGAATAGCAAAAATCTTGAATCTTATCTCGGGGTAAAAGTATTTGATATTGGCCTGGCCTCCAAAAAGAATCAAATAGGACAAGTTACAGGCCTGGCTTGGACTCAAGTCGGAGGTGAATTATTGACGATTGAAGCTGTCGTTTTGCCGGGCAAAGGAAAAACAATCATTACAGGCAAATTAGGCGACGTCATGCAGGAGTCTATTCATGCCGCGATGAGCGTTGTAAGAAGCCGAGCTATGAAATTAGGTATCCCTGAGAATTTCTATGAAAAAAACGATATTCATATTCACTTACCCGAAGGTGCCACACCTAAAGACGGCCCAAGCGCTGGTATAGGTATTACCTCCGCGATTGTTTCTGCTTTAACTAACATTTCAGTCAGAGCTGATGTTGCTATGACAGGAGAAATAACGTTAAGGGGTGAAGTTTTGCCGATTGGCGGGCTAAAGGAGAAGCTTCTTGCAGCTCATAGAGGCGGTATTAAAACCGTCCTGATTCCGGAGCAAAATGTAAAAGATTTGACTGAAATTTCTGATGAAGTTAAAAGTGCCTTGGAAATTCACCCTGTTCGTTGGATTGATGAAGTTTTAGAGCTTACTTTGACTAAAATGCCCAAGAGTGCAGCAGCTAAGGACCAAAAATCTGTGCCTGTACCCCACAAAAAACTCCCTAATATTATAAAAAGCATCACACATTAGCGTAAACCTAGCGTTGGTAAGGACTATGTTGTAAAATAGCGGCCTTACTAACGAGTGTGCATGGGTGCTTAGCTCAGTTGGTAGAGCGTCGCCCTTACAAGGCGAATGTCGGCGGTTCGACCCCGTCAGCACCCACCAATTTTAGTAACAAGTTTTGGAGTGGTAGTTCAGTTGGTTAGAATACCGGCCTGTCACGCCGGGGGTCGCGGGTTCGAGTCCCGTCCACTCCGCCAACATTATTAAGGCGAATTCAAAGATTCCCCTATTTATTCACTCAGTAAGAACTTTTTGGTAGATTTTTTTATCAAACAGCTTAAATGATATTAGGATAAATTCAATGTTAGAAAAATTTAGAAGTTACGCTCAAACTAAAGCTGCAAAAATTATTTTAGCGCTCATTCTTGTTCCTTTTGCATTATTTGGAATTGACTCATATCTAAATCAAGCTGGCAATAATCTAAGTATTGCAAAAGTTAATGGCTATAAAATTGCTCTGCCAGAATACAATCGCGCAATTGAAAATGTGCGTAATCGTATAATGAGTGAGGGTAAAAAAGTTGATCCCGCAATGTTCGATTCATTTGAATTTAAGGAGTCGATAATCGACGGCCTTATCACAAAACAACTACTTAATAATGATATTAAAAAATCTCGATTTAGAATTACTGACCAACAATTAAGCCAATACATAATTGGTATGCCTGAATTTCAGAAAGATGGAAAATTTTCACAAGAGATTTACGATAAAGTATTGCAAAACAATCAGCTTACACCTAAAAAATTTGAAGAGAGCATTAGAAATGATTTGCTTATACAGCAAGTGCGTGATGGCCTTCAAAAACTTACATTCATTCCACCAAATAATTTAGCAGAAACTTTAAAAGCAACATCTCAACAAAGAGAAATAAGCATCGCTGAATTTAAAACTAAAGAATATATGACAAAGGTAAATATTGCTGAAAAAGATATGCAAGCTTTTTACGATCAAAATAAATCTAAATTTTTAGCGCCAGAACAAGTAAAAGCTGAGTTTGTTGTATTTTCATTAGCAAACATTCTTCCAACTATTATTGCCACAGAAGACGAAATAAAATCTTTTTATAAAGCAAATGCTGATAAATATCAAAACCAACAGCAACGAGAAGCGAGCCATATTTTGATTACTGCATCTAAAAATGCTCCACCAGCAGAAAAAGCAAAAGCAAAAGCAAAAGCTGAAGATGTTTTGAATCAGATTCGAAAAAATCCTAAACAATTTGAAGAGTTAGCAACAAAATACTCTCAAGATCCAGAATCTGCTAAAAAAGGTGGTGACTTAGGATCTTTTGGTCGCGGAATGATGGTTAAACCTTTTGATGATGCAGTTTTCTCAATGAAAGCTAATGAGATTAGCAATATTGTTGAATCCGATTTTGGTTATCACATTATAAAACTTACTAAAATTATTGGTGAAGCTGGCGGATTTGATGCAATGAGACCACAAATCAAAGCTGAATTAATCTACCAAAAAGGACAAGAAAAATTTGCAGCTCTTGCCGAAGAATTTAGCAATAAAGTTTATGAGCAATCATCTAGCCTCGATGCGGTATCAAAAAGATTTAACTTGCCCATTCAAAAAACTGATTGGATTAGTCGTAATGATTCAGATAAATTTTTCAAAAATGAAGCATTGATGAGTGCTTTATATTCAAAAGAATCTATTAAGGATCATCGAAATACTGAAGCAATTGAAGTAACGCCAAATAACTTAATTTCTGCTCGTGTTGCAGATTACAAAGCACAATCTACAAAACCATTTGCTGATGTTAGAAAAAATATTGAAGATTATTTAAAATTTGAATCTGCAAAGAAAATGGTTGCTAGCGAAGGGGAGTCAGCCTTAAAGTCTCTAACTGACGCTTCACGAAAGATCGAATGGCAGCCAGCAACATTAGTTGATAGAAAAAATACTAAAGGCTTAAGTGATGCAGTCGTTAATCATGCATATAAAATGCCTACTGATAAGCTGCCGAGTTATAGCGGTTTTATAGATGGTAATAACGGGTATGTTATTGTTAAAGTCAATAAGGTGTCATTTCCAAACGATAGCAATGAGGAAAATAAACAAGCATTTGCATCAGATTACTCAGAAGCATTATCTGCTGAATATTTAGGTGCTTATTTGAAAGGTTTAAAAGCGAAGGCGAGTGTATCGGTCAATCAAAAATTCTTTGAAACTTCACAAAGGAACTAGTCGATTGATCCGGCAGCAGTAATATTCATACCGCCATCCACGTAGGTAATTTCGCCTGTAATGCCTGAGGCAAGATCGCTACATAAAAAAGCTGCTGCATTTCCAACTTCCTCAATCGTAACGTTACGCCTCAAGGCGGCATGTTTTTCATTAAAGCCAATCATGCGATCAAAGTCGGCGATACCTGATGCTGCAAGTGTTTTAATTGGCCCTGCAGATACTGCATTTACTCTTATACCCTTTGGTCCTAGACTCTGAGCCACATATCTCACGTTTGCTTCTAAACTCGCTTTGGCAAGCCCCATAACATTATAATTAGGCATGGTTCTTTCAGCGCCTAAGTAACTTAATGTAAGTAAACTCGCATGCTCACTAAGCATTGGCAATGCTGCTTTTGCTAATGCTGTAAAGCTATAAGAACTTATATCATGCGCTATTCTAAAATTTTCACGAGTTGTTGCTTCAACGAAATCACCTTTTAATGCTTCTTTTGTCACAAAGGCCAATGAATGCACAATAACATCTAATTCATCCCAATGTTTTTTTAAAAGAGGAAATAAGTTATCAATTTGCTCGTCACTTGAAACATCGCAGGGTAATACAATGTTTGAATTAAAATCTTGAGCAAGTTTTTTAACGCGCTCATCGTGTTTTTCCATTTGATAGGTGAAAGCTAATTCAGCTCCTTCTCTTTTCATGGCTGAAGCAATGCCATATGCAATAGAACGGTCGCTTAATAAACCAAGAATTAAAACGCGTTTACCTTTCAAAAAACCCATGTTGTATACCTTTATTTTTTTTGATTCTTATTTTTCGGATCAAGTAAATCTCTTAATCCTTCACCGAGTAAATTATAACCTAGGACTGTAATCAAAATAGCGAGCCCTGGAAATAATGATAGCCACCATGCAAACTGAATATATTCCTTGCCATCTGTTAGAATATTTCCCCAAGATGATTGCGGCGCTTGAACTCCAAGCCCAAGAAAACTTAATCCTGATTCAGTTAAAACTGCACTTGCGATGCCTAAAACAGAACTTACGATGATAGGTGTTAAGCTGTTTGGAAGAAGGTGTTTGGAGATAAGTCTGAAATCTGAAGCGCCTATCGCTTCCGCTGCTAATATATACTCCCGATTTCTAAGACTTAAAAATTCTGCGCGAACAAGACGCGTCACACCCATCCAGGAAGTTAACCCAATAACAATCATAATATTCCAAATAGATGGTGTTAAAAAAGCAATCACTGCAAGAATAAGAAAAAAAGTAGGGATGGATAACATGATATCTACAAAGCGCATGATAATTGAATCGATATAACCACGATAAAATCCAGCAATAGCACCTAAAAATGTACCAATTAAAGTTGCAATACCTACTGCGACAAAACCTACTAGAAGCGAAATTCTCGATCCATAGAGCATACGCGAAAAAACATCTCTTCCTAACCCATCAGTTCCCATCAGGTGTGAGAGAGAAGGTGGTAAAAGAATAGAATGAATATCAATGAAATTAGGGTCGTAAGGTGATAACCATGGAGCGAAGATCGCTATAAAAAGCACAGTAACAATAATAATAAGTCCGCTTAAAGCTAATGGATTTTGTATGATTTTTTTCAATTTGAAATGCCTCGTCTAATTCTTGGGTCTGCCCAGGCATAACCAATATCTGCGATTAAATTCCCAAATAACGTTAAAACCGATCCAATCGTAAGAATTCCCATCACTACAGGAAAATCTCTCATCAATACAGCATCAAAAAATAATTTACCCATTCCAGAAATTGCAAAAATAGATTCTCCAATTACAGAGCCCCCAATCAAACCTGGAATAGATAAGCCTATAATAGTAATAAGAGGTAGTAGTGTATTTCTTAGAGCATGTCTATAAATAACCTTATTTTCCGGTAAGCCTTTGGCTCGAGCTGTAGTAATAAAATCTTGCTGAAGGACATCTAGCATTCCATTTCTCACGTATAGAGAGATGCTTGCGAGTCCACCTAAACATGAAATAGAAACAGGTAATATAAGATGCTTAAATAAATCTACATATTGTGCAAAATGACTCATCTTTTCAAAACCTGCACTATGAAGACCTGAAATAGGAAGCCATGAATGAGTGACACCAGTCCAATACATTAGTAAAAGTGCTAGCCAAAAACCTGGAACCGCAAAGCCTACAAATACAATTATAGTAATAAGCCGGTCTGGCCATCGATTTTGATTCACTGCTGAAGCCACACCTAGAAAAATAGATAGCGCAAAGATGATAAGCAGCCCTATTAAATTAATCATAAGCGTTATAGGTAATGCGTCTTGAATCATACCTTTGCTGATATTGCCTTTAGCATCTTTAGTTTCCCATAAGACGGGACGCTGATGTGAGGCGAAAGAGTTGCCAAAATCTAGTTTAACAATACGTTTTAACCATAAACTATATTGCGTCATTAAGGGCTTATCTAGATTGTAAAGTGCTCTTAATTTTTGCCGAGACTCTTCGGATGCTTTTGGATTAAATGCAGATTCTGATGCAGTAATATCACCAGGAGCTAGATGCATAATAAAAAACGAAATAAGACTGATACCGATTAACATTGGAATCATCCACAGCAAACGTTTAATTAGATAGTTAAGCATTTTATGGAGTTATTTCATTTCTTCTAAGTACAGATGGAATAAACCACTCATAAGAATTATACGAAATTCCAGCTGGAGGAGCAGGTGACTCAATGCCTTTAATACGTTTATTCATGGCAGTTAAACCATATCCCGCGTAAAGATAAATTACGGGACTTTCTTTAAGTAAAATTTTTGAAAATGCATGATAAATTTTTTCTCGCTTATCAGCGTTTAATTCGGTGCGACCTTCTTCAAGAAGTTGATCAACATCTTTATTGTTATATCCAATAAAATTAAATTGACCAGGTTTTTGTTGTGAAGAATGCCAAATATTATATTGATCAGGATCGAGTGATAGGCTCCAGCCAAGAATCACCGCATCAAAATCACCTGTTTTAATAAATTGATTTACAAAGCTTGCCCATTCAATGACTCTTATTTTTACATCAATACCGATATCCTTAAGCCTTCTTTGAATAAGTACCGCTGTCATCTCTCTTTGTTTGTTTTGATTTGTGAGAATTTCAAATGTAAAAGGCTTTCCATCTTTTTCTAGGATGCCGTCATGATCTGAATCATTAAAGCCAGCCTCATGAAGTAATTTAAGGGCTTGATTTTTATCATAAGAATAGGGATGAAGATTTTTATCGCTCCATCTAGTCCCTGGTTTGTAGGGTGAAGCAACAGGCTCGCCTAAACCTAAAAGCACACCGTCAATTATTTCTTGCTTATCAAGTGCATAATTTATCGCTTGCCTCACCTTTATGTCATTAAATGGACTATGTTTTAGATTAAAGCCCAAGTAGGTATAGCTATTTCCAAGTTCTTTATAAAGCGCTAACTTATTTTTTAGATCAGGTCTGGAGGGTATGACTCGAGCAAATTGAATAGGATTAATATTCATAAGGTCAATATTGTCAGCAATCAATTCTAAAAATTGAGAAGATGTATCAGGAATAAATCTTGAAGTTAGTTGATTTATATTAGGCTCACCCATCACTGAAGAAGGACTGGCTTCCAAAGTTAATTTTTCTCCATTTATCCATTGAGTTAATTTGTAGTAACTGGATCCAGTTGGCTTTCTAGAAAAAAATGTCTGATTGATATCCTCATCTTTGAGGATATGCTTTGGTAGAATTTGAAGAGATGCCCAGCTATCCAAGGCAGGTGCGTATGCTTTTGTATAATGAATTCGAAATGTATAAGGATCGGGAGCTTCAGCTTCATCAACTAGTTTATAGTCTGATGCGTAAGGAGTTCTCGTTTTCTCGTCTGTAACAAGCTTCCAGGTAAAAAGAACGTCCTCGCTTGTTAGGGAATGACCATCAGCCCATTTAAGATTTCTTTTCAAATAAAAAGTAATTGTTTTTTGGTCGTCAGAAATTTTCCATTTATCTGCTAATTCAGGCGCTAGCTCTAAATTTTTATCATATTTAATAAGTTTATTAAAAATATTGCCTGAGATTGCTGATGAGGCCGAATCTCCTGCAATCATTGAAATAAGATTGCTTGGCTCTCCAGACATTGCATCAATTAGCATTCCACCTTTTTCACTATTAAAAAAGCCTTCGTAGTTGTAAACAGTTTCCTTCTTGCTGCTGCAAGAAGTTAAGTTAAACAAAAATAATAATAAGAATATATATTTTGAAAACATAAAGTTGTCAGTTAATTGTTTCTTTTGAGCTGCAAGGTAGATCCAATTTGAATTTCTGATGCAGTAATTTGATTGATATCTTTCAATTCATTAACAGATATCCCATATTTTTTTGCAATTTTAGTAAGTGTATCCCCAGGCTTAACTTTGTATTTATTTGGGCTAACTGAAATCTTAGTTTTGCTATCTTTTTGGATTTTTGATTCATCAATATCTTGATGCGCATTTGTCTCTGTTCCCTCTTTCTTTGCTACTAGGATGATTGAAGAGGGCTTGATTAATTTTTGTGGATTTAAGTCATTTGCCTTAATGAGATCACTTTCTTCCATATCAAATTTATTTGCTATTGTTTTAATTTTCTCATTACGTTTTGGTTGATAAATGTTCCACGAGACTAAAGGCTTTTCATTTTGACTAAGATTTTTCACAAAGGTATCAGCAGCATTTATAGGTAATATAAATTTTTGTGTTTTTTCATTTGTCCTAATAAGTGGTCTTCTATGCTCAGAATTTAAAAGCAAAAATTCATCATAAGAAATTTCAGCAAATTTTGCGGCAAGATCGGCATCTATAACAGCAGGGGCTTCAACATAGGTAAAATAAGGCTTATTAGGTATTGGATCTATATAAAGTCCGTATTGGCTTGGATTGGATACAATATTTTTTATGGCTTGCAGTTTTGGAACATAATCTTTAGTTTCGGCGGGTAGTTTTAGATTTGCATAGTCCGTTGGTAGACCTTTCGCTTTGTTTTTAGCTATTGCTCGACTTACAGTTCCCTCTCCCGCATTATAGGCAGCCAATGCAAGATCCCAGGTACCAAATAATGCATGAAGCTTTTGAAGGTAATCAAGGGCTGCATTTGTTGCATCTACCACATTACGTCTTTTATCCTGCCACCAGTCTTGCTTTAAGCCATAGAGTCTTCCTGTAGAGGGGATAAATTGCCAAATGCCTACGGCCTTACTCCTAGAGTTTGCAATTGGGTTATATGCACTTTCTATCATAGGAAGAAGCGCTATTTCTGATGGCATACCTCTTTTTTCAACTTCTCCCACAACGTAGAAAAGATATTTCTGGCTTCGATCCATCATTCTTTCTATATACTCTGGTCGCGCTGAATACCATTTTTCATATTTTTTAGATCTTGAATTATTCTCATCCTTAATATCAAATCTGGAATAAATTCGCTGCCATAAATTAATTTCAGTCTTAATGGATTGGAGATTTTGAGACTTGTTAGTTGAGCTGGTTGGGTTGAAATTCAAAGTATTTAATTTGTTGATTTCTTGATCAATTCCATCATTTTCTAAGATACTAATTTCTTCTCCTAGAATATTTCTTTCAGCCAAAGCGCTCGACATGAATGATATCGAGATACAAATACAAGCCAATAGGTGTTTAGTGAGTAACATCATTTCAATACTGATCTTTAAGATCTCTAAGCTTTTTAAATGTCTCTAGAGAATCACAATTTAGGAATGGATTTGTTCTTAACTCTTCATCGAGCGATGATGGAACTGTAATTTTTAGTTTTGAAGTAAATTCACTTCTTAATTTTAGATTCATATCATGAGGTTTTAGTGACAGAGCGAATGCAATATTTTTTTTAGTATATTCATGTGCACAATAGATTTTTGTCTCTTTCGGTAAAGCACTTATTTTTTTTAATGAGTTATACATTTGCTCATGGGTTCCATCAAATATTCTGCCGCATCCACATGCAAAGAGGGTATCACCACAGAAAAGATTTTTCATATCGTAATATGCGATATGACCTCGGGTATGGCCAGGAATTTCAATTATTTTATAGTTTATTTGAAGCTCAGGAATATTAATTTTATCCCCATTTTTAAGGCTTATATTGAAAAAATCATATTTGTCTTTTTGTGGGGTATAGATTCTAATATCCGGATATTTCTTGTGAAGCTCCGAAACGCCGCCAATGTGATCCGCATGATGGTGTGTGATTAAAATAGCAACTAGGCTGAGACTTTTTCTTTTTAATGCTTCGATGACTGGGTTTGCATCACCAGGGTCAACAACAATGCAATTTTGATCGTTATGAATTAACCAAATATAATTATCTTGAAAGGCTTCAATTGGCTCGATTTTAATAAATTGTTTTTCTTTGTAGCCTGTCATTTGTATTCATAGTAAAGTATTTCCATCATTATAAGATATTTTTTATGCCTAAAATTTCACCACAGGAATGGTTTAATAGCCCTTTAGGTCGATATTTAATTGCTTTAGAATATAAATATATAAACCCTGTTGTTGTCGATACGTTTGGATTTTATGCGATTCAAATGGGCAATTTTGATATTGATTTTTTGGATCATTCGCGAATTCAGAACAAATTCTCGGTAAATTCGAATCAAGCTGATTTAATGACGTCTAACGAAGCCTTACCCTTTGATGAGTCTTCGGTAGATTTGCTTATTGTTCCACATATATTAGAGCAAATGTTGGAACCCTATGAATTATTGAAAGAGATCCATCGGGTGTTGATGCCTGAAGGGCGCCTCATAATTACAGGTTTTAATCCAACGAGTTTGTGGGGAATAAAAAGACTCCTAAGTTTTGATATTGATTATCCTTGGAATACTAAATTTATATCACTAAGTAAAATTAGAGAGTGGCTGCCTATTGTTGGCCTAGAAATGGTTGAAGGGAAAATGGGGTGTTATATTCCTCCAATTCAGCAATCATCATGGCTGAAAAAAATACAAATTATGGAACAATTAGGCGATCGATGGTGGCCAATGTTGGGGGGATTTTATTTTCTAGTTATACAAAAGAGGGTGCATGGTATGACGCCCATTCAGCCCTTGTGGCAAAAGAGATTAATTAAGACTCCAATTTATTCAGCACAAAAATCTAAAACTTATAAAGTTAAACCATGAAACCTGATATCACAATATATACAGACGGCGCTTGCAAAGGTAATCCAGGAGATGGTGGCTGGGGTGCATTATTAATTTCTGGAACAAATGAAAAATCTATTTATGGTGGCGAAAAGAATACTACAAATAATCGTATGGAATTGTTGGCAGTTATTAAAGCGCTCGAAATTGTTAAACAGACGTCTGAAATTAAAATATATACAGATTCCACTTACGTTCAAAAAGGTATTACGGAATGGATTCATGCTTGGAAGCTTAATCAATGGAAAAATAGTAGTAAAAAAATTATCAAGAATATAGACTTATGGCAAAGGCTTGATGAGCTAGCATCTGCTCATTCAATCGAATGGCTATGGGTTAAAGGCCATGCTGGTCATGATGGCAATGAAAAGGCAGATCAACTTGCAAATCAGGGCGTTGATAGTTTATTTAAGGGGTCATGATGAGACATATATTTTTAGATACTGAAACAACAGGCTTGTATGCGAATCAAGGACATCGAATTATTGAAATTGCTGCAATTGAAATTATAAATCGTCGACCCACAAATAATTCTTTTCATTTTTATATAAATCCAGATAGGGAAATAGATCCTGCAGCTCAAGAAGTACATGGGATCACTTTAGATTTTTTACAAGACAAACCTAGATTTGCAGAAATTGCTTCTGATTTTATAAAATTTGTTAAAGACGCAACGCTTATTATTCATAACGCACCATTTGATATTGGTTTTATTAATATGGAGCTTGGTTTAATCGAAAAGCCACCAGTTGAAGAGGCGGTTGAAAATGTTATTGATACCTTAAAAATGGCTAAAGATATGCGGCCAGGACAACGAAATAGCTTGGATGCTTTATGTCGTTTTTATAATATCGACAATTCGCAAAGAAGTCTTCATGGAGCTTTATTAGATGCGCAACTTTTGGCCGAAGTTTATTTGGCTATGACTCGCGGACAAGAGGATCTCATGATTGATTTTCAATACAATGGATCTGATACTGTTGGAGAAAAAAATGCCAAGCGCCCAACAAACCTTTTTATTTTAAAGGCTGATGATGAAGAACTTAAAAGTCATGAAGCTTATTTGAATAAAATGAAAGGTGAAAAAAAGCTGGTTTGGTAATTAAAACTACAATGCATCAGCCCAGCTGTTTGGCGTTTCATAGATTCGAATTTGTTTAATTTTAAGCTGATGATTAAAACGATTATTAAATTCAGCGCTTAAAATTAAGTAAGCTTCTGATGCCATATTTTCTGCAGTTGGAACAACTGGAAAAATTACAGTTTTATGATTGGGTAGTGTGTTTAAAAAATTAACAATTTCTTTATCATCTTTATAAACAATAAATGCATGATCCCAACGATCTACTATTAAATCTTTAATAATTTGTTTTTCATCAGAAAAATCAATAACCATACCAAAATCTGAACTTTTATTATCGTCATGAATAGGGCCTGATACGGTAACTTCGATTGCATAACGGTGGCCATGTAAATTTTTGCAGTTACTTTTATGGTTAGGTATGCGATGCCCTGCATCAAATTCTAAGCGGGTTGTAATGTCCATTTATTAAACTTTAATGTCGTCTAAGTAAATGTCATTTTACCATTGCTTCATATTAAAAGATCTATAGCCTCGCAATGCGTTGTAAAGCTGGGGGGTGAGAATCATAAAATGCTGAATATAAAGGGTCGGGCGTTAAAGTAGATGCATTATCTCGATAAAGTTTAACGAGCGAGTCTTTGAGATATTTTGCACTCGAATGTATTTTTGCATAACGATCTGCTTCAAATTCATTTTGTCTTGAATAGAAGGCCATGATAGGCCTTATAAAAAAGATGAAAGTGGGGCCAACTAACATAAAAAGAAGCAGGGCACTTCCATCCGAAGGGCTTGATATACCAAGGCCATGGTAAAACCATATTTGATCTTTTAGATAACCTAAGATAGCGAGGCCAACAAAACTCACTAAGAACATCATAAGAATTCTTTTTTTAACATGGTTGTGATGAAAATGACCAAGCTCATGAGCTAAAACAGCTTCAATTTCATTATGATTAAGACGTTCTAAAAGGGTATCAAAAAATACGATACGTTTATTTTTACCGAACCCTGTGAAATATGCATTGCCATGATTGCTTCTTGCCGATCCATCCATGACAAATAATCCTTGAGATTTAAAACCACATTTTTTTAATAATGCGATGATTTTAGTTTTTAAGGATTTATCTTTTAAAGGTGAGAATTTATTAAAAAAAGGAGCAATCCAAGTAGGATAGATAGCAAGTATTAAAAGATTAAATAAACTCCATACTGCCCAAAGATAAAACCACCAATAATCTCCAGCATTTTTTAGCATCCACAATGCAATAAATAAAATAGGAAGGCCAAGACACAAGCCTAAAATCATCTGTTTATAAAGATCCGTAAAAAATAATTTTTTTGTCATTCGATTGAAGCCAAATTTTTCATCAATTCTGAATGTTTTGTAATAATTAAAAGGAAGATCGATAAGGCCTGTAATCAACATCACACTCAAAATGATTGCGACATCTTTCAAAATGGGCGAGGTAACTTCATTGTAAAGTTGTGAGATTACGGTGATAAATCCTCCAACAGTCAGAAGCAATAGGATAAAAGCTTGAACGATTGTATCTTTAATGCCCAATTCACCTTTTTCAATTGCATAATGTGCTGCTTTTTGATGATCTTTAAGACTAATATTTTTCTTAAAGGCATCAGGTACTTTATTTTTATTAAGCGATACAAAATTAATATGTCTTTTTACAAGCCATAAATGAATGCCCGTAGTTAAGGTAAGAATTGCAATAAAAGTGTTGCGAAGTATTTCGTCCATAATCTCTCTGAATTAAGTTAATATTCTAGTATTTTGTATGAAAACAATCTTATTTTGTAGATTGTTTCAATCAATTAGTACTTTTTTAATGGAAATCATGATGAGCTCTTCGGACGATAATTTAATATGGCTTGATATGGAGATGAGTGGGCTTAATACCGAGACTGATAAGGTGCTCGAAGTTGCAACTGTAGTGACCGACCCACACTTAAATATCATTGCAGAAGGTCCTGTTATTGTTATTCATCAAGTGGATGAAATATTGAATGGCATGGATGCTTGGAATCAATCTACACATTCCAAGTCGGGCCTGATAGAAAGAGTTAAGCAATCAACGTTTGATGAAGTTTATGCGTCAGAGATTACCATTGAGTTTTTAAAAAAGCATATTGCACCGAATAAATCACCGATGTGTGGAAATTCAATCTGCCAAGATCGACGTTTCATAGCAAAGCACATGCCAAATCTAGAAAGCTATTTTCATTATAGGAATCTAGATGTAAGCGTTTTTAAAGAGCTTTCTCGTCGATGGAGACCTTCGCTATACCAAGGGTTTAAAAAATCAAGTAAACACGAGGCTTTATCAGATATATATGAGTCTATTGATGAATTAAAATATTATCGTGAACATTTTTTAAAATTATCTTGAAAAATTTTTTATATATAGGATTAGCTGCAGCTCTTGGTGCGTGGAGCCGATGGGGTATAGGTATTTCATTAAATGCTATGCATCCATTATTTCCATTAGGAACACTCACAGCAAATTTAATAGGTGGTTATTTAACAGGTTTATCGATGGGCGCGTTCGAGTTGTTTAGCAAACTTAACCCTGACTTAAAATTGATTATTAATATAGGTTTTTTAGGCGGCCTTACAACATTCTCCGCTTTCACTGCCGAAGTTTTTCAATTACTGCAAAAGAATGAGCTTGTTGCCTCGCTCACTCTTGTTGCGCTTCATGTCATTGGATCTCTATTAATGGCTTACCTTGGCTGGCTTACTATAAGCTTTATTAAGCAATAAACTATTTAGCAGCTTTTTTCTTCGCAGCCTTAGTTTCTATCATTACGATAGGCTCATCTTTAACTTTATCTTTTTCTTTCTTTTGCCAAGCTGCCGTTTTCTTTGGCGCTGCTTTTTTAGGTTTTTCTTCTATTTCTTTTTTACCTTTAGGTTTTGATTTTGTTTTTGTCTCAACAAGCTCAAGACCAATCGCCTTTAGATCAACTGGTTTTTCTTCCACTCGCTTTTTGGGCTTAGTAGGTTTTTTAGAAATTTCATTTGATTTAGACTCTATTTTCTTTGCCTGCGCATCATTAACTTCTTGGGAAGGTTTATTTGAAACGGGAGCATCTTGCGTCGCTAAAGCTTTTTTCTCAAAATCATTTGGCCCTTGATTAGCTCTGGCATCTCGATCTTTATTGAAGCGACCACGTTTATTGTTTCGGCCTCTTCTGTTGCCCTCTTGATTTGGTCGCGTATCTGAAGACGATACTTTTTCAGTGGAAGTTGTTGTAATGTCCGTTTGAGACAGCTGACCTTCTGCGTGAGCTTGTTTTCTATTATGTTGTTTAAATTTCTGATGACGATTATTTCTTCCTCGATTATTGTGATATGGTCGCGGACGATTGTTTTCATTTGTTTCAGAAGTTTCCGGTTTTTCTTCATTATAGTTTTCTGTATTCTCATCATCTCCAGTAATGAGATTTTTAAAGAAGCCAAATAATGTTTTATTCGATTTTCCAGATCCTGAAGGAGCAGGGCTATCGGGAACAATACCTTTTACTAAAGGTTCTTGTCTCGGCTCATTAGACGCTTGTCTATAGCTTAAAACTTGATTGCCTTCATTCAATGACTCCATCATTTGATAGCTAGGCTTAGATTGGCTTGCAATATCCTCTTGTTTTGTACTTGAGATTGAATAGTTTGGAGACTCAAGATGCTTATTAGGAATTAATATGATTTCAACTTTTAAGCGCTGTTCAAGATTAAAAATATCGGAGCGTTTTTCATTAAGGAGGAATGTTGCAACTTCAATAGGCAATTGAGCCGAAATAGTTGCATTATGTTCTTTCATAGATTCTTCTTGAATCATACGAAGAATATGCAATGCCGTTGATTGAATATCTCTAATTGAACCAGTGCCATTACATTTTGTGCATATACTATTGCTAGATTCGCCAATACTTGGACGAAGTCGCTGACGAGAAAGCTCAAGTAATCCAAAGCGAGAAATTTTGCCTGTCTGGACTCGAGCACGATCATGATGAAGTGCTTCTCTAAAGCGATTTTCAACCTCGCGTTGATTTTTTTGACTTTCCATATCAATGAAGTCAATCACCACTAAGCCACCCAAATCTCGCAGTCTTAATTGCCTAGCAACTTCTTCAGCAGCTTCAATATTGGTATTAAATGCAGTGTGTTCAATATCACTTCCTTTTGTGGCTCTTGATGAATTTACATCAATAGAAACAAGAGCTTCATTGTGGTCAATCACAATGGCGCCGCCTGACGGCAATCTTACTTCCCTAGAGAAAGCTGATTCAATTTGATGTTCAATTTGAAAGCGAGAAAATAAAGAAACTTCATCTTCGTACAGCTTTACGCGATCTACATAATTTGGCATGACATGATTCATAAATTGGGTCGCTTGATCATAGATCTCTTGCGTATCAATAAGAATTTCACCTATGTCGGGATGGAAGTAGTCTCTGATGGCTCGAATTACGAGATTGCCTTCTTGGTAAATTAAAAATGCACCTGATTGTCCTTGCGAGGCTTCTTCAATAGCAGTCCATAATTGTTTAAGGTAATTTAAATCCCATTGAAGTTCTTCAAGCGACGAACCTACGCCAGCTGTTCTGCCAATGACGCTCATACCTTCTGGAATATCTAAATTTGAAATGTGATCTCGGAACTCATTGCGCTCTTCGCCTTCAACACGTCTTGAAACACCGCCACCATCAGGATTATTAGGCATTAATACGATATACCGACCTGCAAGGGAAAGGTAGCTTGATAGCGCTGCACCTTTATTGCCTCGCTCTTCTTTTGTAACCTGAATGATGATTTCCTGACCTTCTTCAATAACATCTTGAATGCGTGGTCGGTTTTGAGTTGATTCTTTGAAGTATTGAGGTGAAATTTCTTTAAAAGGAAGAAAACCATGACGCTCTGTGCCATAGTTTACGAAAGCTGCCTCAAGAGAAGGCTCTATTCTAGTGACGATACCTTTGTATATGTTACTTTTCTTTAGTGCGCGACTTCCACGTTCAATATCAAGATCAATTAATTTTTGACCATCTACAATCGCAACTCGCAATTCTTCTGATTGGGTTGCATTAAAAAGCATACGTTTCATTATCTAAAACTCCTACAAGTAGGTTTTAAGATAAAGAATGTATTTCAGTTGTTCAGGTGCACATCTAACCTTAGAAAAGGTTAGCATTTCTTGAAATAAAACTTTTGATTAAAAAAGTTTTTAAATTATTTACTTAGTCACAGATCTTATTTGTAAGATTGTTGAGCAAAATATTTATGAATCTTTCTTGTGTACATGTGCAATAAAACTAAAATATTCTTTAAATTTTCAAACCTTGTTTCAAGGCCGCTACTTAAAATAAGGCGAGCGGAAAAAGCCATAGTAATTTGTTGTCACGGTATAATTCAGTTTAAATTATCTCTTCAATTCAATTGATTAAGAGAGTCTGAACACATCTAGTATAGGGTATAAATCCAATTAAACAAAATATGGCTCAAAATACAAACGTTAAAAATCTTTTTTCTCATGAAAAAGCCACATTTGTTCTTGTGGATGAAGCAAGTGAAACACAAAAAATTGATAACTTCCTTTTAAAAATTTTAAAAAATATCCCTAAAAGTCACATTTATAAAATTCTTAGAAGCGGTGAAGTAAGGGTAAATAAAAAGCGAATCGATACTTCATATCGCCTTAAAATAGATGATCAAGTAAGGATTCCTCCGATTGCAATAGAAGTGGAGAGGGCGCCTCATGTTATCGAGCCCAAACAGCAACAAACAGCCTGGTTAGAAACAAATATGATTTATGAAGATGACGCGTTATTGGCGATTAATAAGCCAAGTGGTTATGCTGTCCATGGTGGTAGCGGACTTAATTTCGGCGTTATAGAACTGATTCGTCATGCAAGACCTAAGGCTAAATTTTTAGAGCTTGTTCATCGTATTGATCGAGAAACTTCCGGCATTTTATTGATTGCAAAAAAGCGTTCGGCGCTGGTAAATATGCACGATATGATGCGCCATAACCGTATCGAAAAAAAATATATCATGATGGTTGAAGGTGAATGGACCGAACCTAAAAAAACTGTTGAATTAATGCTCAAAAAAACATTCACGCAAGGTGGCGAGAGGCGTGTCAATGTGACCGATGGTGAAGATGATAGCCAGAATCAAATGAGTAAAACTATCTTTTATTTAAAAAAATCTTTAGGAACATACTCACTCCTGGAAGCTAAACTTATTACTGGAAGAACACATCAGCTTCGGGTTCAGCTTGCGTATCTAGGATTTCCTATTTTAGGCGATGATAAATATGGAGATTTTGCGTTGAATAAAGCGCTCCAAAAAAAAGGTTTAAGACGTATGTTTCTTCACGCATTCTCCATGAAAATGAAACATCCCTTAACGGAAGAGTTATTAGAGTTAAAAGCCCCTTTACCGCGCGAACTTGATGCCTTTTTAAGTCAACATACCCCATGAAATCGCCTCGCTTTGATTTGGTTATTTTAGACTGGGATGGAACTGTAGCTGATTCAACGGGCATTATTGTAGATGCTGTTATATCAGCTGCTGAAAGCGCTGGTGTTATAGCACCTCCTAGAGAGTTAATTTTAAAGACCTTAGGATTGGGTCTAAATCAATTATTGCTTAAGTTATTTCCTCATTTGTCGTCTTCATTATTAGAGAAAGTCGCTGAGGGTTATCGTTCGCATTATCATGCAAATGAGGGCAATTCATATCTTTTTGATGGTGTAAAAGAGGGTATTGAGCGGCTTTATCAGCATAAATGTAAGCTTGCAGTTGCTACAGGTAAAAGTAGAAAAAGTCTAAAGTTTGCATTACAAAATACTGATTTAAATAGATATTTTCGATCTACAAAAACAGTAGATGAATGCTTTTCTAAACCCCATCCCCATATGGCTGAGGCTATTTTAGAAGAAACCCAGATACCAGCTGATCGTGCTGTGATTGTGGGTGATACTCATTATGATCTTGAAATGGGAAAGAATGCACACATTCAAACTATTGCAGTTACTTATGGAGCACAACCAAAAGATGTGTTGATAAGTTTCGAGCCTTTGGCATGTTTTGATTCATTTAAAGAGGTTGTAGATTTTTTATTACCATGAGCACAAACACAAAAATTGAAATAGATAAAAAGGCTTTTAAAGGTGATGGCTCAACGACCAAATTTGAATATCAAACAGAAGCTGCCATTCAATCTGGTTTTGTAGTTCTTTTTGAAGGTAAATATCATGCTTATCTTAATCAATGCAAGCATATGCCAATTGAGCTTGATTATAAGCCTAATGAATTTATGGATGATCAAAAGCAATGGATTGTATGCTCGACACATGGGGCCATTTATCATCCCGTTTCTGGTGAATGCATTTCTGGGCCTTGTCGTGGTGAAATATTAGAAAAATTAAATGTAACAGAATCAAACGATGTATTATGGGTTGAAATTTATTAAAGCATTTACGGAGCAAAGCAAATGACAGTTAGAAAAAAGACAGAAAAGAAACCAATAGAACATTGGGAAAGAGAAGCGTTAGAAAAAATCGCACTTTCAGCTTTGGGTGAGCAAAGAATTGCTAGGCGCTGGAGTATTTTTTTTAAATCGATTACATTTTTTTATCTCTTTGTGCTTTTATTTTTGGCATTTGGTGCGATGCACACAAAAGGTGGCTCAGGCAATCATACCGCGTTGATTGAAATTAATGGTGTCATTGGTGAGAAAGATGAAGTTAATGCAAAAGACTTTTTTGAAAGTATACAGAGGGCTTATGATAGTCGTGGCACAAGGGGCATTGTTCTAAAAATTAACAGTCCTGGAGGGAGTCCAGTTCAATCCGGGATGATTAATGACGAAATTAAGCGGCAAAAAAAATTACATCCATATATTCCCGTTTATGCAGTAGTAGAAGATATTTGCGCTTCAGGAGGCTATTACATTGCTGTAGCTGCCGACCAAATTTTTGTTGATAAAGCGAGTATCGTTGGCTCAATTGGCGTCTTAATGGATGGTTTTGGCTTTACAGATACCTTGAAAAAAGTTGGTATTGAAAGACGGCTTATGACAGCAGGGTCGAACAAAGCCATGCTTGATCCTTTTTCACCAATCAATCCAAAACAACAAGCTTTTGTTCAAGAAATGTTAAATGAAGTTCATCAGCAATTTATTGTGGTAGTTAAAGAAGGGCGTGGAAATCGCCTTAAGGAATCACCAGATACATTTAGCGGACTTTTTTGGAATGGTGAATCTGCTGTCAAACTTGGTTTAGCTGATGGTTTTGGAAATTATGATTATGTTGCTCGTGAAATAATTAAGGCTGAAGAGGTGGTTGATTATACGACTTACGAGGGTTTTGCTGATCGTTTTGCTCGAAAATTTGGAGCAAGTTTAGGATCTTCTATGAATGAATCTTTAAGGGCCGCCATACTTAATCAAAAATTAATTATTAAATAAAATCAATAACTTATTGATATTTTTTAATGTAATTAATTAATCCATTTGTAGAGCTATCAAAGTTATCTGATAGTATTTTTTCAGATAGTTTAGGTAAAACTTGTTTTGCAATCTGTTTGCCGTATTCCACGCCCCATTGATCAAATGAATTGATATTCCAGATGATTCCCTGGGTAAAAATTTTATGTTCATACATTGCAATAATTTGACCTAAGGTATTTGGACTTAATTTTGGAAAAAGTATGGAAGAGGTTGGTCGATTACCTTCAAATGTCTTTTGTGGAATAAAGCTTTCAATATCTTCACCTTCATAACCCTGTTTTTCAATTTCGGCGCGAGCCTCATCATATGTTTTTCCTAGCATCAAAGATTGTGTTTGCGCGATAAAGTTTGAAAGTAAAATTTTATGATGCTCATTACCGTCCTTACCTATTGCGTATTGAGATTCAATCGGCATGATAAAGTCTGCAGGAACAATCTCAGTGCCTTGATGAAGCAGTTGATAGAAAGCGTGCTGACCATTAGTACCCACTTCGCCCCAAATAACTGGGCCTGTATGAAAATCAATGTGCTCGCCATCTCGATTGATAAATTTACCGTTACTTTCCATATCGGCTTGTTGAAGATAAGGCGCTAATTTAGATAAGCCTTGATCATAAGCTAAGATTGCATGGGTTGGAAAATTAAAGAAATTAATGTACCAGACACCTAATAACCCCATCATCATCGGAATATTTTGTTCTATTGGCGCTGTTTTGAAATGCTCATCCATTTCAAAACCACCTTTGAGCAACTCTTCGAATCCATCCATACCAATATAAAGCGCAATAGAAAGCCCAATTGCTGACCAAAGGGAGAAGCGTCCGCCTACCCAGTCCCAAAACTCAAACATATTTTCTGTGTCGATACCAAATTGCGATACAGCATGTTGATTTGTTGATAATGCAACAAAATGTTTTGTAATATGTTGGTTGTCTTTTGCTGCTTTAAGGAACCAATCCCTTGCTGAAAAAGCATTGGTCATTGTTTCTTGCGTTGTAAATGTTTTGGAAGCGACAATAAAAAGCGTTGTTTCTGGATTACATTTTTCTAAGGCCTGATAGAGATCAGCACCATCCACGTTAGATACAAAATAAGGTGTAATGGTTTTTGAACCATAAGCTTTTAATGCCTGACAAACCATGGCAGGACCAAGATCAGAACCACCTATACCGATATTAATGACACTCGTAATTGCTTTACCAGTAAAACCTTTCCATTGACCTGACCTTACTGCTTCACTAAAACGACGCATTTTTTTGAGTACATTTTTAATCTTTGGCATAACGTCTTCACCATCCGAAATTATAGATGAGTGGTTTTGATTGCGAAGAGC
>Ga0172372_10001472_pt1 | contig 36568 bp, 32 predicted proteins | sample LakKiv5m_2_FD_114544 | JGI IMG/M metagenome (GOLD analysis project Ga0172372, IMG submission 114544) | Freshwater microbial communities from Kabuno Bay, South-Kivu, Congo - kab_092012_9.5m | ecosystem: Environmental > Aquatic > Freshwater > Lake | place: Democratic Republic of the Congo... | reverse complement strand
GGGGGTAACGGGGGTCATGTCGGCAGTCAGTAACGAGCTGAGTGGCGCTGACGGCATCGAGTCTGGGCCGAGGGCCGCACGCTTTCAAGAAAAGAGCCGAGCATGTGGAGCTATGATCGATCTCAAGTGGGCGATGATCGCAGCAGCCGGTGTGACATGGTTGGCTATCGCGTTCGGTTGGGTCACAATTCCAGCGCTGCTACTCGAATCCCTCAAAGTCGGGTTCGGGGTCTCCTACGGACTTCATCTCGGAGCAGTCGAGCGGTTTCTCGACAAGAACTGCTGAATTGCGCCCCATGATTTACTATCCGTCGAAGGAGAATCGCAGGTGCTTGCAGGGCTGAGCGTACCTCTGATGGTTTCACTGGGATTCGTTGGCCTCGGTGTCATGGCATGGAGACGAGACACCAGGTGGCAATCTCCCTGCTATCTAGGCATCGCGTTGCTGTGGATGGGACAACCGTGGCTGATGTCAGTAGACCTGCTAAGCCGAGTGACACTGCTGCTGATGTCTGAGCTGGTGGCGGTGAAGGTCTATCGGCAGGGAGACACGCATGCGGCGAAGGCCATTGCGCTTGTGGGGGTGGGAATGTTCCTGCTGCCATTAATCGTCAAGGGCCTGCCCTCGCTGCAGAGATAACTAGTGACCGTGGTGTTCGATCTGATCGGGGTCGCTCCGGACGACCGGGGCGGCTCGGGTCGCGTCTAGGCACGAGTACCACTGCTGAGTCGACGAGTGCCGAATTGTTGACCGTCGCAGGAGAACCGAACATGTGGATGGGGCTCAGCGTTCCTCAGGTGGTTGCACTGTGCGTGATCGGTATGGCGGGAGTCGCCTGGTTTCGTGATCGGAGGTGGCTGGCTGTCTGCTGTGCATGCTACGCATTGCTGTGGATGACAGTGCCGCGGCTGATGTCACTGGACCTTCTCTTTATCGTCTCGTTTACGCTCGTGATCGAAATGGTGGCCGTGGAGCTTTGGAGGCAAGGGGCGACGGACGCGGCGAAAGTCATGGCGCTTGCGGGCCTTGGAGTTTTTCTGTTGCAGTTGGCAGGAAAGCTCTGGCTGTAGCGACCGCTGACGATAGCGGTGCTCCGTCTGCCTGGGGCCGCTCCGGACGACCGGGGCGGCTCGGTTCTCATTCCATCGAGGCGCGTCAGTCGACCGGGCGCGGTGTGCACCGAATGACGGTTGCTGGAACTGTTGTTGGAGAAAAGCATCGTGGACAGCTACGTATCCAACCCATTGCAGTGGATCGACGCAGGACTTGCACTTGTGTTTGCTGTCAGGGCCGTCATGCTGGCTTTGCAGGGCAACCGTCTGCTGGCGCTTGTTCTCGGGGGCGGGGCCGTGTTGTGGCTCGCGTCATCGGTCGTGCCGGGTTCCGATCTCGTGAAGGTGGCCGCACTTCGACTACCGATGGCGGCACTCGTCTGGGACTGGCTTCGAAGGGAGCAGGCGTCAGCATGGTGGGTGTACGGTTTCCCGGCTCTTATGGCTGGCCCTTACGTGATTCGTCTGGTGTGGTCCTTCGTTCGCTAGACCGATGACGCATACGACATCGGCCTCACAGGTATGGCGTGGCCGGGGTGCTGAGTGACTGAGGGCTAGTGACTCTGCGATTGATGTCGATCATGAGACACCGACGAAGCGGCGAGGATGGCCCTGTTCAGTCTGGGGCTGTGTGTCCTGCAACTCATGTTCCGGGGCCTCATCTGTCTGTCGAAGGACTTGGCTGACGCTGGGACGCACGCGCCCCCGGCCGCCCCGGTCATCCGGAGCGGACGGGGGCTCATTCTTGCGTAGCGCGTCAGTTGACCGGGCGCAGTGGCCGCCGCGCTGCTGATGCAGGAGCAGGGAAAGGCCGAAGCCCAGCGCGTCGCGAAGCTCCGCGAGCGGGGCATCGCGGCTGACCCGCGACCGGCCATGGATCTGTCGGAGGCGCTTTTGGAGGTCGACCGAATGCTGTCGACAACGATCACGGCCATGCTTGAAGAGGGACTGCGACCGTGGCAGGATACCGTAACTTCCGAGGGTGCCTCACCCCGCGTCGGCCGACATGAACCCTCGCGGGCCTGCACAATCTTTACTGGGATGGCATATGCGTTCACATTCTGGATGGGAGTTGGCGGGTATGTTCTCTACTACACCAAGAGTCCTCACGCTGCTGGTTTTGCGGCCGTTATGGGACTGGGCGCGGGGATCATGGCACTTGGCGCGATGGCGACCTGCATGTGAGGGAGTGTGAGCATGGAAACCAGGCTGCTGCGGATAACTGGCACGGTCAGAGGGGTGCGGTGGGTGAGTCGTGTCTTCGCCCTGCTGGGGTTGGCGATTGTTGCGACTTCCGCGGCGAAGGGGCGCGACCCCTACAAGGTAGCGATGTCGCTGCTGCTGATGCTGTACAGCTACGCATACTGCCACCTCATTTTGAAGCATCTCCAGGCACTCGAACGCGGCGAGGCTAAGGCCACTGATACCGTCTCGCTGCTGTTGCAGGTGGCTTTAATGACAAGCATGCTTGGTTGTTTTTTTGCGAGCGCTATTCTGGGGAAGTGATGCCCGGGTGCGGGTCGATTCCATCAACTGGACTCGGTGCTGTCGTCATCGCGCTTTCGGGGCTTGGAGATCTGGTGTTGGGGTTGGCCGGCAAGCTCCTGGCCGGAAAGCCCTGGTGGCTGTAGCGACCGCTGGAGATAGCGGTGCTCCATCTGCCTGAGGGCGCTCCTGATGACCGGGGCGGCCCGGTCCTCGAGGCTGCTCGCTCGCGGCCGCGTCCTGGCGGCGAGGCTCCACATCGGTCGTGCTACAGTGGCCCCGTGCCCGTTCGTGCCGAGCTTCCGCTGCGCGACCGCTGCGCGCCGCAGGAGTAATGCGGCGTGTGCGGTATCGCAGGGTTCGTCAACCGAGAGTCGACTGAGATCGCCGATGCCGGCCTGCTCACCCGCATGGTGCGCACGCTGGTGCACCGCGGTCCAGACGACGAGGGACACATCGTGGCAGGGGCCGCCGGCCTCGCCATGCGCCGCCTCGCCATCGTCGACCTGGCGGGCGGGCAGCAGCCCTTTTCCAACGAATCGGGCACCCTGCACCTGGTCGCCAACGGCGAAATCTACAACCACCGCAGTCTCCGGCACGAGCTGCAGGCCGCCGGCCATGTGTTCCGCTCGCAGTCTGACATCGAAGTGCTGGTGCACGGCTACGAGGCCTGGGGCCTCGATGTGCTGCGCCGCGTGCGCGGCATGTTTGCGCTGGCGCTGTGGGACAGCGCGCGGCACGAGCTGGTCATCGCCCGCGACCGCGCCGGCGAGAAGCCCCTCTACTGGACCGAGACCGATGGCGCCATCCGCTTTGCCTCTGAGCTGAAGGCCCTGCTGGCATGCCCCGATGTCGACCGCCGCATCGATGTCGACGCCCTCGATCAGTTCCTCACCTACGAATACATCGTCGCGCCGCGCACCATGCTGCAGGGCATCGCGAAGCTGCCCCCGGCCAGCGTGCTGGTGTGGTCGCAGGGGCGCACCACTGTCACGCGCTACTGGGATGCGGCGCAGGTCACCCCGCGCTCGTTCACCGATGCTCAGGCCATCGACGCCCTGCGCTCGACACTGTCTGCCGCCGTCGACGGGCAGATGATGGCCGATGTGCCACTCGGGGCCTTCCTCTCGGGCGGCATCGATTCCAGTGCCCTCGTCGCGCTGATGAGTCAGTCCTCGGCGCAGCCCATCAACACCTTCAGCATGGGCTTCGACGATGGCAGTTATAACGAGCTGGCGTTTGCTAGGGAAGTGGCTGTGGCCTTCCGCACGCATCACCGCGAGCGCACGGTCACGCCCGACCTGCGTCCACTGTTCGATCGGCTGGTGACGCACCTCGACGAGCCGTTCGCGGATGTGTCGGTGTTTCCCACCTACATGGTGTCGTCACTGGCGCGCGAGCATGTGACCGTGGCCCTCAGCGGCGACGGGGGCGACGAGCTGTTTGGCGGCTACGATGCCTACGAGGCTCAGGCCGCCTGGGCGCGGCTGGGCTGGCTGGGGCCTGCACTGCTGCCCCTGGCCGATACCCTGCTGGCGCAGGTGCGTCCCACCGAGCAGAAGAAGGGGTTTGTCAACAGCCTCAAGCGCTTTGCCGCGGGTGCGGTATCGGCGCCGGCGGCGCTCGGTCACTACCGCTGGATGACGTATCAGACGGTGGCCAGCCGTGCGCGGCTCTACCGGCCGGCGCTGCGCGAGGCGCTGCGGAGCAGCGACGTGTATGGCCCGGTGCACGAGGCCCTGGCCCGCTGGTCTGATGACGATGTGCTGAACCGACAGCTGTATGCGGACCTCTGTGTGTATCTGCCTGATGACATTCTCGTGAAGGTCGACCGGATGTCGATGGCGACGTCTCTCGAAACCCGGGCCCCGTTCCTCGACGCCGACGTGATGGAACTGGCGTTCTCGATGCCGGGGCATCTGAAGATCAGGAACGGCGAACGCAAGTGGGTGCTGAAGCAGGCCATGCGTGGCCTGCTGCCCGAGACCATCCTGACCCGGCGCAAGCAGGGCTTCAGCATTCCCATGAAGAACTGGCTGCGCCGCGACCTGCAGCCGCTGATGCGCGAGCTGCTGGCTCCCGATCGCGTCGAGGCCCGGGGCTGGTTCGACGCGGCTGAAGTGACGCGCCTCGTAGAGACCCACGTGGCCGGCCGTGAGAACCATGCGCACACGCTGTTTCCGCTGATGGTGCTCGAGCGCTGGTGCGCCGCGCACCTGCCGTCGTAGCGCGGCGGCTGTTGCGTGCAGGCATCGGGGCCGACTGCTGTCGCGCTGTCGCCTGAGGATCGGTGCTGCGCGATGGGAAGCCAGACCGTCGCTCGATCATCGTCGGGGCGGCCAGCGCCGCTACGTCACCCGATAGAATTCGCGCACGGCATCCTGCTCACGCTGCTGACGTTCCACTGGCCACGCCTGATGCGCGCCCACGAGCGCCGCTGCGGCCGACAGGGCCGCGTCATCGGGGCAGCCCGACGTGCCGGCTGATGTGCGACGGATGAGGGCGTCGGCCAGCGTGACCGCGCCTTCAACCTCGACGGCGTGCATCACCTCGGCACCGGTCACCGGGCACGCCTCACTCAGCGGCTGCGCGAGGGCAGGGGTGTGCTGCATCCGGGCGATGACGTCGAACGCGTCTGTGCCGTAGGCGCGCGACACGCGGACGACGTGCTCGGCGCTGAGCAGCCGTCCCGCGGCGTGCGCAACGGCAGCGTCGTGGGCGGCGAGGTCGGCGATGTCGCCACCGACGAGCGGCGCACTGTCGGTCGTCGAGGCCAGCGGCGTGTCATAGCCCAGCACCTTGAACGCGCGTGTCACAGCCTCCTCAGCGGTGTGGCGGGCGGTCGTGTAGCGCACACTGTGCACCGAGATGAGGCCAGGGGCTCCGCTGTCGGCATGGTCGACCACGGCACTTTCCTTGACGAGCGAGACCTGCGTGCCCTGGCCGGAGGTCATCGGCAGCAGTCCCCGGTGCACCAGTCGCACGCGGTCGCGGGCGATACCGGCTCGGGGGAAGGCCCGGCGTCCGTCCGCGATGAACTGGTCGACGTCGGCACCGGTGACGACAGGCATACCCTCGCGGGTTGGCGACACATCGTGGCTCGTGCCGAGCATCGTCCAGGGGCCCCAGGGCACGAGGAACAGGAAGCGTCCATCGACGCGCCCGCCCTGGGCATGCGCCTCGGCCGGCAGGTCGAGCACGAGATTCATGGCACGCGAGAGCAGTGGGGCGGGCGCAGAGGTGGCCGTCGCTTGTGCCCAGCGGGCCACCTCACCTGACGAGGCCCCGGTGGTGTTGATGACGAGGCGGGCCCGGATGTCGAACCGCTGGTCGCGCTGCCGGTCGTGTGCGGTCACGCCGGCGATGGTGTCACCCGCGCGGAGCAGCCCCGTCGCGGCAACATAGGGCGCAATGCAGGCCCCGTGGGCTGCCGCCGTCAGGGCATGGGCCAGGTGCACGCGCTCGGCGTAGACCATCTGATAATCCCACCAGCGCGCGGCGCCCGTGATGCCGTCGGGGTCGAGAGCCGTCAGGTGCCGCAGGGCCTGCGCGCGGTCGAGCACGTCACCGTGGGGCAGGTGCAGGGACGTGTCACGGATGCCGTCGTTGCGGTCGTTGGCGATGAGATCGTTGAGGGCGAGCACCCGACGCATGACCCAGGCCGATCGCTGCGGGGCCCGGGCCGTGGGGACCAGGAAGGACAGGGGACGCAGCAGGTGGGGAGCCGTGCGCGCCAGGGCCCGGCGCTCGCGGATGAACCGGCGCATCTGCACCAGATTGAGCGACTGCAGCGAGCGCAGTCCGCCGTGGACGGTCTTGCTGCTGTGGAACGACGCCCCGCTGCCGAGGTCGCCGCGGTCGATGAGGGCCACCTGCAGCCCGCGGCGGGCGGCATCGCAGGCGACGGCGCACCCGTAGATGCCTGCGCCCACGACCAGCAGGTCCCAGCGGGTGTCCGCCAGTCGGGTGAGGTCGCGCACCATACCGGCCGCATTGTACGATAGGGAATTGTGATCCCCGAGATTACGGCCTACTGGAACACGCGCATTCATGATCTGGAAATGACCGACGCGCCGGTCGGCACCCGCGCGTTCTTCGACGACCTGGACGACTACCGATTCGACAAGCTGCACTACCTTCCGCGGTTGGTCGACTTTGCGCATGGCTTTGGCGGCAAGACCGTGCTGGAAATCGGCAGCGGCATCGGCACCGACCTGGTGCGCTTCGCCCGCGGTGGTGCGCAGGTCACCGGCGTCGACCTGTCGCAGACGGCCATCGATCTGGCCCGGAAAAACTTCGAAGCGCACGGGCTGACGCCCGTCGACTTGCGTACGGCCAATGGTGAGGCGCTGCCGTTTCCGGACAACACCTTCGATGTGGTCTACGCACACGGCGTGGTGCAGTACACCTCAGACCCGGCTCAACTGATTCGCGAGGCGCACCGCGTGCTCAAGCCGGGCGGGCAGGCCATCTTCATGGTCTACAACCGCGTGTCGTGGCTCAATGCCCTGTCGAAGGTGATGAAAGTTACACTCGAGCACGAGGACGCGCCGGGCCTGCGCCTGTTCTCCATCGCCGAGTATCGCGCGATGCTGACGCCGTTTGCCGAGGTGCAGATTGTGCCCGAGCGGTTTCCCGTGAAGTCGCGCCTGCACAAGGGGTGGAAGGGGCTGGCGTTCAACACGTGCTTTGTCGGCGCATTCAACGCGCTGCCGACGGCCTGGGTGCGGCCACTGGGCTGGCACCTGATGGCGTTCTGCCGCAAGTAGGCGGGAGTCAGACCCGCAGATGCATGGCCGGCGCTAGAGATCAGCTCCCGCCGCAGGTGCTGACGGAGACGGGAGAGGTGGCGGCACCGGCAGTGCCGTCTGAGAGCCAGGCCGGCGCTTCTCGAGCGACGCCCGGACGAGGAACCGCGCATACGGCACCACCTGCTTGATGGCCGCGACATTCATCTGGCACGGGCTGAGGCAGGTGGGGCACTTGTCATCGCGGATGTGCCGACGGTGCGCCTGCGAGGCCTCGCGGAAGTAGATGTCCTCGGGGTCTTCCTTCGTGACATTGCCGACAATGTCGCTGTTTTCGCAGAAGAACAGGTCGCCGTTCGGGTTGAGCATGATGCCCTGCGTCTGGAACGGGCAGGGCGCCATCCGGTGGTAGCCGTTGGCGATCATGTCGGCGTAGTGCATGTAGATGTAGTTCTGGCCGTCGAGCAGCGGGTCCTGGCGGACGCGGTCGAGGAAGAACTTCCGCATGCGCTGCTCCTCGACGCCCATGGGGCGATACTTGCCCTCGAGGTCGGCGTTGCCCAGCATGGCGTCGGTGAAGCGCACCATATTGAAGACGATGTCGAGTTTCTCCTTGCGCGCCCACGCCAGGATGTTCTCGGCATCGTCGAGGTTCTTCTGGAAGATGGTCGACGAAATGCCGAAGTTGAACCGGTACGTCTTCTGCAGCTCCTGCATGGCGGCGATGGTCTTGCCCGCCTTCTCGAAGGCGTTCTTGACGTTGCGCACTTCGCCGTGCATGTCGTTGACGCCGTCGATCGACACCCGGGTCGAGAAGATGATGTTGCGCTCGTGGCAGAGCTCGACGACCTTCGTCAGCATCGGAATGGCGCGGTGGTGCGTGATGCCGGTGGTGTTGAGCGTCAGCTTGCGCAGCTTGGGGAAGCGGTCGATCATCACGCGGCAGATGTCGACCATGTCGTTGCGCGTGGTCGGCTCGCCGCCCGACAGCGAGGCGTTTTCGATGTCTTTCCAGAGGGGGGACGAGAAGGCCCGGTCGATCTGCTCGAGGGTCATGTCCTCCTTGCGGTTGCCGCGCGTCCAGTTGCTGCACATCTCGCAGCGGGCGTCGCAGACAAACGTGCAGTGGAAGATGAACACCGTCGGGTGGAGCGGGGTGTAGTTGGCCACGGCGGCCCTGACAAAGTCGCGCGGCGCGCTGAGCGCGGCCTTCGCGAGGTACTTCGCAGCGTAGACCTGAGCCATGTAACCTTCGACTTTACAGGGTTTCCATCGGGGAACGCAACCACTCGCCTGCGCACGTCCAGCGTGTCAGGCCCGCTTCAGCCAGCCCCGGGGGTTGAACGTCAGGAAGAACTTGTCCATGGCGGTGTCGTGGGCGAAGTCGGTACGCCCGGCCAGAAAGGTCTCCATCGCCTCCATGGGGCCGGGGCCGTAATCGGGCAGGACGGGGTGTCCATTGAGATTCGTGTCCTCCACGACCAGATAGCTGCCCCGCGTCACCAGGGGCGCATACGTTTCGAGTTCGGCCAGCACATGGTCGCGCCGGTGGTCCGAGTCGAGCAGCACCATCACCGGAGCGTCGCTGCCCACGCTGGTCCGCACCTGGTTGACGATGTCTGGAGCGACGGATGAGCCGGTGAGGTAGGTGATTCGCGGGTGCGTCGACCGGCCGGGACGTTCCTCCACATCGATGGTGATGACGCGTCCGTGCTGTAGCAGATCCATCATCGAGGCGAGGAAGTGCGCGCTGCCGCCGAACGCGGTGCCGGTTTCAATCACAACAGCCGGACGGAGGCGGAAGAGAATCTCCTGGTACAGCCAGAGGTCGAGCGGGCACTTCAGAATGTCGTGTCCCATCCACTGCGTGTTGCGCCACGTCATATGGAAGGCCGAGGCGTCGAAATACAGCCGATGGAACTCTCGCACCAGCGCCTGCTCATCATCCTTCGCGCGGGCGATCTTGCGGTAGAAGGCTCCGCGGAACGTCTTCAGTTCATGCAGGACTCCACGGGATAGCGAGGAAAGAAAAGCCATGCGCCTCCGATTATAGGGGCGAAGCTCCCGGCGCCACGGCCGGCGTCATTTCTGCCTGAGCCACAGTACCGCCCCTGGCAGATTGCCTGCGATGCCGAGCAGGACGAACAGGGTGCCCATGGCGAAGGCCAGGCCGGCATCGACTCCGAGCGGCTGCATCATCCACACAATAGCCCCTTGTGCGGGGCCCAGCCCTCCGATGGAAATCGGCAGCAGGATCAGGACAATGGCGACCGGCATAATCACCAGGTAGTAGTCGAGACCGACGGGAATCCCGAGTCCCCGGCCGATGACCCAGGCAAGGACCACCCGGAGCACTTGCACGGCCAACGACAGCGCGGCCACTTCTGCGACGATACGCCACTGCTGGCGGAAGGCCCCAAGCGACAGGGCCAGCTGGTGCAGCTGTCGCCAGGGGGCGTGAGTGAGCCAGGGGGCTGGCAGCGCGCGGGGCAGGATGAGGTCAGCCCACAGCCCGGCCACCGCACCGACCAGCGTGAGGACCACCAGCGTGACCATCGCCACGGTAATCCTGGGGTCCATGGTCCACGTCCACCGTGCGAGGCCATACCCGCCGAGGAGTGCGACCGAGGTGAGGCCCAGCCAACGGTCGACGGCGCCGGCCGCAACCGCATCGATGCCGCGCGCTGTGCGCTGGCGGATTTCCCACGCCCGCGCCACATCCCCGCCGATGCCCGCCGGGGCGACCGTTCCCAGAAAGGAAGAGACCAGAAAAATCCAGAGGCCTGACTTGGTCGACAATTCGATGCCCGTCGCCCGGACGAGCAGGATCCATCGCCACGCCATCAACCCGCGGTCGACGGCGGTCAGGCCCGCCATTGCCGAGAGCGACGCGAGTGGCAGCGCTGCGACCGCCGCCAGCGTGGCGGACAGGTCGATGCGGCGCAGGAACCACGCGAGCACGCCGAGCGTGATCGCGAGCCGCAGGAGTCGCGCCATCACGCCCAGGTCACGACCGGGGTTTCCGGGCCACGAAGGTCAGGGTTTCAAACAGGTTCTTCCGAACTTTGAACACGAACTCTTCGGTGCCGGTGTAGCGAGACAGGGCATCGACCCCGGGCACATTGACCAGCAGGGCCAATGCGGCGAGGGCATCCCGCCCGATGCCGGTGGCGACGCCGATGCTGCGCTCCACGTGCAAGGTCTGGAATCCCGAGTCATTGAACAATTGTCGGACACGGCGTTCGGTCGTGACGAAGTTATGGGTGTAGTCGACGTCCCAGAAAAACGTCCGTTCCTTCAAGTAATCGGGCACCACGACGAAGAAGAGTCCGCCCGGACGCAGGCAGCGCAGGGCCTCGGACGTGAAGGCGCGGGCGGCGTCGATGCCGCTCATGTGTTCCAGCACCTGGTCGGCGTACACCACATCGGCCGACTCGTCAGCCATGGGCATGGGCGGGGTCCAGGCTTCGATGACGCGCAGGCCCTTGCGCTTGAGCACGTCGACGAGGATGGGACTGGCCTCCACGGCGGTGTAGTCCCAGCCAGCCGCGACAGCCTGCTCGGCCAGCGACCCGTGACCCGGGCCGATTTCAAACATCTGTCCGCGTGGAGTGACGAAGCGGTGCAGCAGTGCCAGGCGGTGACGTTCGATCCGGCCGCGGCGTTCGCTGCCGTACGAGGTCAGCTGTTTTTCCGAGAAGCTCTTGTAGAACGTGTCGGGCTGAGTCGCCATGCGACCAGCATTGTAACGGCTTCGAGGCCCCGCGGACCGTACGCAGCACGGGCCGGGCAGCAGTGCCCGGCCCGTGCGAAGTCGAGAAACGGTGTGCCGTCCCTAGAAGGGCACGGGCACCCAGCGGTTGCCGGGACGAATCGCCGACAACTGCCCCCAGTTGACCCCGGGGGAGTTGCCGCCGGCACCGAGGACGACGTCAAATCCGATCCATCGGTTGGTGTCATCGTGCGCGGGGAGATAGGCGACAACATCCTCGCCGTATCCTTCACCGCGCAGCGCGCCACAGGTTTCCATGGTGCACTGGGTGTCGCCTGGGTTCTTCGAGATCATGCCCCAGCGCGGGTCACCCGCGGCGAGCGCCTGCGCGATGTGGCGGGTGAACTTGAAGCAGCCGACCTTGCTCGCACGCATGCAGGCTCCCCACTCTGGCGAGAGGGCCGCGACTGCCCGGGCACAAGCGATGCGGTCTCCGGGTTGGTTCGGCAGCGGCCCGCAGGCGGCGGGTGGGTCGAACGGCAGCGGGTTCAGCGAGCGAGGCGCAAAACTCTTCGGGGTGGTGAATGTCGCGGCCTCCGACCAGGGGCCGACGGCTGCGTCTTGCCTCGCTCGCACGCGCCACGCGTAGGTTGTATCCGGCGTCAGGTCACTGTTGGCAGCATAGCTCGTGCCGGCCACGGCGATCTCCGCGATTGTCGCGCCATTCAGCAGCACTTGCAGCTCGTAGGTCACATTGGCACGCACGTAGGTGCCAGCGGCCTCTGACCACTGCAGGGTGGGTCTGCGCGATTCGAGCATGCTCCCGCTGGCAGGCAGCAGCCCCGACGGCGCCGACACCTTGAGGGTCGACCCATCGGCCGCGGCCGTGGTCGAGGAGGCCGTAGGCGCGGTTGGGGTGGACGAGGAACTGTTGCAGGCCGCGACTACCAGCAGGGACAGCAGCGAGGCGACAAGAGCCGACGGCGATGGGGTAGGGCGCATAAACCTCCAGCGTGGAGCTATCATCGTGTGATGATAGTGCACTTTCGCGGGTTTCCTCAATGCTCCCATGCCGCGGACGACCGCACCGCCGTGCTAGACTTTTGGCACGGTAATGCCGACGCGCACTGCGGCGTCCCCATCGTCGATTCCATGCAGGGAGTGCCCTCTGTGACCATTCGCTTCGCACACGGCGTCGCCGCCGTCCTGTTTGTTCTGGTGCTCTACGTCCCGGCCCTCGCTCAACAGGCGTGGAACGACCGGGTGTTCGGGGGCATCAACTTCGGGTTCGAGGGGGGGGAGGCATCGCTGGCGACCAGCGGTAGCACCCCCATCTACGGGCAGTTGGCTACGACCAGCAGCGAGGTCACGTTTGGCGCCGGTCCGGTGTTCGATGTGACGGTGGGCGCTCGGGTGCGCGGCAACATCGGTGTCTCCGTCACCTACACGCGTCAGCACGCGACGGCAGATGCCACGCTGAGTGGTACGGTGCCCCACCCGCTGCTGTTCAACCAGGCCCGTACGTTCACTCGGGACCTTGAGGCGTTCTCGAGGACCGAGGCTGCGGTGCATATCTCCGTGGGCTACATGTGGCCCGTGAACGACAAGCTGGATGTGTATGTCTACGGTGGCCCTTCGTCGTACCGGCTCAGCCAGGACACGGTCGGTGAAATCCGGGTCAGCGAAGTGGGGGCCCCATTCTCTGCTCTGGAGGTCGCCCCTGTGATTGCCACCTCGAAGAAGTCGGCGACGGGCTTCCATCTGGGTGTTGACGGCACCTATCGCGTCATGGAGATCGGCGGAGCCTCGGTGGGCGTGGGAGGCTTTGCCCGGTACACCTCAGCCACGGCGACCGTGTCGATCGCCGGCGGGTCCGTCGACACCACCGTCGGTGGGCCGCAAGCCGGGCTTGGCCTCCGCCTTCGCTTCTGAGTGGCCGTTGGACCAGGCGGTTCCGATCCGATGCCACCGCGGTGCTTCCAGCGCTGCGCAGTCACGCGTGGCCTTGCCCGCCCATGAGGCCTGGGTCCCTGTGGAGCGCATGGTCAGCTAGAAGCGTCCACGGCCCGTCCAACGCCCGACGCTGCCGGCCGTGCGGGTGGCTGCAGTCTGGTCAATCCAGGCCGGCTCCGGGTTCCCGCCGCAGTGGCCACCAATGACGTCGATGATGTAGACGTCGGTCGTGCCCTCGTCTGACTGGCTGCCCCAGTTGTAGTCGACCACGTCGTGCGACGGGTCGTTCACATTGCCGCGCTTTCCGTTATAGCCCCAGCGCGAGTCGCGGGCCCGCAGGGCGTCGACCAGGCGGTCGAGGAACTCCCAGGTGCCTCCGCTGCTTTGACACGAGTTGCGCAGGGCCGCCGGGTAGGATTGCGCCACCTGCTGCGTGACCGTCCAGCCGTACGAGGGCAGCGGCAACCGCTGGCCTGGCGCCGGGTTCGGGGTGCGATACCCAGGCGTGGGGCTCGGCGTGGGCGTCGGGGTGGGCGTCGGTGTCGGCGCTGGTGGGGCAGGCGTCCGGAACGACAGCACCGCCGAGTGCGGCGTGGTACGCGTGCCGTCGGTCGCCGAGGCCCGCCAGTAGTAGGTGGTGTTCCACGCGGCGGTGATGGGGGCAGCCAGCGTGGTGACGCCGCTCTCGTGAGCCGCTACCGTCAGCACGGCCACCACGGCCGACGGGTCGGGCCGGTCGGCAATCTCGATGCGATAGGTGACGCCCGACGTGCCCGAAATGCGCCCGTTCTGGAGGGCGAATGTCAGCTGCGTCGAGGATACGGCACCCGATGGGGACATGGGTGTCGGCGGTTCAAGGATGATCGGGTCGGACGTCCGGAAACTCGCAGGGGCCGAGTGGGGCCCGGTATTGGCGCCGTCGAGCGCCCGCATGCGCCAGTGATAGGTGGTGGCGTGGGCGAGGGTTTGCGGCACGCGATATGTCGTGCGTCCCGTCGTGCCCGGGGTGATGCGCTCGGCCCGGTGGACGAGGGTCTCGAAGCCGGCGTCGGAGGCCAGCTCGAATTCGAGCCAGAGGGGCCGTTCGCCCGTCGTGGTGGGATTCTGCACGACGAACGAGACGCCGTCAGCCGAGGGGGTGATGGCCGTGCCCGTGGACGGTTCGACCGGGGTCGGAGCCGAGATGGTGACGCCGGCGATGGGGCCGGCCACGGTGGGGCTGAGGGGGTTGGCGCTCTTCGCCTGCTCACACCCGGTGGCCACCAACGCCAGGCAGAGACCCGCCAGAGCAATAGACACGCGAGACATCGACAGTTTTCCTCACCCTGTCGTATCGACCGTCGTTGCGCGGAACTTTACAGCCCGCGCCAGGAATTCCTGCGTCGGCGTGGGGGAAGGGGCGACCGTATAATGGCGTGTGCGCATCCTGATGCTGGCGCCCGAGCCATTCTTCGAGCCGCGCGGCACCCCCTTCAGCGAATATCACCGCCTGAAAGCCCTGTCAGAGTTGGGCCACGACATCGATCTGGTGACCTATCCCATCGGGCGGGACGTCGACATTCCCCGCGTCCGCATCTTCCGCGGGCCCCGGCCGCCGTTTGTCCGGCGGGTGCCGATTGGCCCGTCGGTGCGGAAACTGCTGCTCGATGGGCTCATGCTGTTCACCATTGCGCGCCGTGGCCTGTTCCACCGGTATGACGCCATTCACTCCCATGAAGAGATGGGGCTGCCGGGCGTCTGGCTCGCGCGGTGGTTAGGCATTCCGCACCTGTATGACATGCACTCGAGCCTGCCGCAGCAGCTGGGCAACTTCAGATACAGCCGCTCGGGACTGCTGATTCGCCTCTTCTCATGGGCCGAGGCGCAGATGATTCACGGGTCGCAGTCGGTCATCACCATCTGCCAGGAACTGCAGGACACGGTGGTCGCCATGGGGGCCGGCGACCGGTCCATGCTCATCGAGAACGTCATGGGGGGCGACGTCGACGACCCGCCGTCCCTGACACCAGACGAGGTGCGCCCGCGCTGGGGCATTGCGGTCGATGCGCCGCTGGCCCTGTATACGGGGACGTTCGAGGCCTATCAGGGTGTCGACCTGCTCATCGATGCGTCGGCGCGCATGGCGCGGCAGGTGCCGGCGGCGCGAGTCCTCGTCGTCGGGGGCGATGCCGGGCAGGTTGAGGCCGCACGTGGCCGCGCCCGCGACGCCGGTGCGGGGGATGTCATGGTGTTCACCGGCCAGCAGCCGGCCCGCGAGATTCCCAGCTTCGTCGCGGCGTGCGATGTGCTGGTGTCACCGCGTATCCGCGGCACGAACACTCCGCTGAAGATTTACTCGTACTTGCGGTCGGGCAAGGCCATCATTGCGACCAATCTGCTGACGCATACCCAAGTGCTGTCGGACGAGACGGCACGCCTCGTCCCGCCCGTGCCCGAGGCGTTTGCCGAGGCGATGGTGTCGCTGCTGGGTGACGCGTCGGCCCGTGACGTGCTCGCGCAGCAGGCACGGCAGGTGGCACACGAGAAATACAGCCGGGCGGTGTATCTGCAACGGACGGCCGCTGCCTACGCGCGACTGGGAGTGCCAGCGGGTGCCGCGGGGGCCACGGGAGCCTCGGCATGACGGTGCTGGTGACCGGTGCCACCGGATTTACCGGAGGGCATCTGGCATCGACCCTCGTCCGGAGAGGGCATCGGGTCCGTGCGCTTGTGCGGCCGCGGAGCCGGACACGCTTCGAGCAATCGCCACTGCCGGCCCTCGGCGTCGAGTGCGTCGAGGGTGATCTGGCCGACCGCGCCTCGCTAGAACGGGCCACGATGGGTGTGTCGGTGGTCTATCACATTGCCGCCACGTATCGGGAAGCCGGCCAGCCGGACGAGGCCTACCGCCGCGTGAACGTCCAGGGCACCCTCTCGCTGCTCGAGGCCGCACGGACGGCCGGCGTGCAGCGCGTCGTGCACTGCAGCACCGGCGGCGTGCATGGCCACATCGCGCAGCCGCCTGCGACGGAAGATGCCCCCTTCAACCCCGGGGACATCTATCAGGACTCGAAGCTCGAAGCCGAACTGGCCGCACGCCGCTATGCAGATCAGACCGGGCTCGATGTGGTCGTCGCCCGGCCCATCGGCATTTACGGGCCTGGAGACACGCGCTTTCTCAAGATGTTCCGCGGCCTCGCGCGAGGACGGTTTCCCATGCTGGGGCCGTGCACCGCCTTCTATCACCTCACCTACATCGACGATCTGGTCGACGGGTTCATTCGCTGCGGCGAGGTGCCCGCGGCCCGCGGCCGCACCTACATCCTGGCGGGGCCGCGCTACACGACCCTCAACGACCTGGTGACGCTGGTGGCCCATGAGGTCGGTCGGCGTCCGCCTCGGGTGCATCTGCCGGTGTGGCCCTTCTTCATGGCCGGCGCCCTGTGTGAACTGGTCTGTGTGCCGCTGGGGATCGAGCCCCCCCTCTATCGGCGGCGCGTCGACTTTTACACCAAGAGCCGCGCCTTTGATACCACGCGAGCCCGCACCGAACTGGGCTTCGCCCCGGCCGTCGATCTGGTAGAGGGTATTCACCGCACGGCCGACTGGTATCGTCAGGAGCATCTGCTGTGAGCGCGCCGCCTCGTCCTCTCCACATCGTGCATGTCTGCGACCACCTCGGGTGGACCGGCTCACGGATGCACGGCGTCAAGCGGCTCTTCGCGTGGATGATTCCGAGGTTCGATGCCTCGCGCTACCGCGTGACGCTGGTCAGCCTGCGACGGAAGGACCTCAGCGAGGACACGCTCGAGCAATTCGGGATTGACGTCACCTATCTCGGGCGCCACAAGTTCGACCCGGGCACATACGCTGCGCTGCTCAAGGTGCTGCAGGCCCAGCAGGCCGACGTCGTGCACCTGCACGGCTACGGGGCCACCACGTTCGGGCGACTCTGCGCGTGGCGCCTGGGCATTCCCGCCATCCTGCACGAGCACGCCAATCACGGCGACACGCCGTGGTTCCAGAAGGTGGCAGATCGGCTGCTGGCACCGCACACCGATCTGGCGCTGGCGGTGTCGGCGTCCACTGCCGAGTTCACCATCCGGGCGCGACTGATGCCCGCCGAACGCACCCGCACCGTGTATCTCGGAGCCCCGCTCGACGAGTTCGCCCGCGTGCGCCCGCCACATGAGGTGGCGGAGGCCCGCGCCGCTCTGGGGATGAACCCCGACGACCTCGCCGTCGGCACCGTCACGAGACTCATGCCCTCGAAGGGCAACGAATATCTGGTGGCGGCGGTGCCGGAGATCGTGCGTCGGCATCCGCGTGCCCGCGTCTTCATCGTCGGGGAAGGGGAACTGCAGGCGTCCCTCGAGACGCAGGCGGCGGCATTGCAGCTGGGAGACCGGCTGGTTTTCTGCGGCTTCCAGCGCGACGTGGCCGCCGTGCTGTCGGCCCTCGACGTGCTGGTGTTTCCCTCGTTGTGGGAAGGCACGCCGCTGACGGTGTTCGAGGCGCTGGCGATGGGCAAGCCCATCGTCGCCACCGACGCTGACGGACTGATGGACGTCCTCGTCGACGGCCGTGACGCGCTGGTCGTGCCGCGGCGCGATCCGGCGGCCCTGGCCGGCGCGGTTGGCCGCCTGCTCGACGACCCGGCCCTGGCCGGCCGCCTGGGGCAAGGCGCGAGCCGCACCGGCGCCCGCTACGACATCCAGGCGTTCGTGCATAAGATGGAGCGCCTGTACGACCTGCTGCATGCCACCTCGCGCGCGACCCGACGGCAGGGCATATTACAGGCCGACCTCACATTCCTGGAGCAGTAGGGCCTGATGACCATTGACGCACCCGTCGCCGAACGCCTCACCGGCCGCACTGCCGGCTGGCGGCTTGGTGCGTCGGCCACTCTGGCGCTCGGGGCTCTGCTGCTGACATGGGCCCTCACCGTCGACTACGCCGAGACCTTTGAGGGATTTTTCGGCGATGCGGCGACCTACTACAGCCTCGGGCACAGCATTGCGGCCGACGGCGACTTCCAGTACCGGCGTACCGATCTCGAGCGGGTGTGGCACGAGTTTCCGGTCGGCCCGCAGGGGCTCTTCCTGAAACGCGGCACCGACCTCGACATCAGCTGGCAGTGGACACCACCCTTCGTGCGCATCAGCAGCCAGCCTGATCCCGATCTCAGCCACTTCTACTACGCCAAGGCATTCATCTATCCGCTCATGGCCGCGCCGTTTGTGCGCGTGTTCGGCACCAATGGTTTTCTGGTGTTTCATGCGGTGCTGATGACCCTGATGTTCCTGTGCGCCTATGCGTTCCTCGTCGCACGCAGCCGCCCGGTCGCTGCGGCGACCTACGCGCTGGCGTATCTGTTCATTTGTGTGGCCCCGGTCTATCTCGTGTGGGTGACGCCGGATTTCTTCAACATGGCCATGGTCACCTTCGGCTACTTCTTCTGGGCCTACAAGGATGTCGTCGGGCCGGCCGCGGTGGCCTGGTCGGCGAAGGCGCGCATCCGGTGGCTGCTCGGCATGAGGTCGGACGCGGTGGCCGCCATCTTCCTCGGCCTCGCCACGTTCTCGAAGCCCACGCACGTGGCGCTGATTCTTCCCCTGCTGGCGTCGGCGGTGCTGCGCCGTCAGTGGCAGCGCACCCTGCGCATCGGCGCGTTCTTCGGTCTGACCGTGGGGCTGCTCTTTGCCGCCAACGTCGCCATCACCGGGGAATGGAACTATCAGGGCGGCGACCGCCGCACCTTCTACAACGGCAGCGGAGGCTTTCCGTTTCTCAACGATGACTTCTACGTCATCGGGCAGGGACGGACCACGAACGAAGTATTGCTCGAAGTGCTCACCGGCAAGGAGGCCCTCGTCGACGTGTTCCGTCACAATCTGGGCTACTTCCTGCTCGGGCGGCACACGGGATTCCTGCCGTACTTCTTCCCGGGGGTGATGTCGGTGCTGCTGTTTCTCGCAGCGACCCGCGACCGCGCCGTCTGGCAGTGGCTCACGCTGCTGGCCGGAGTCGGTGCCGCCGTCGGGCTGATTCTCTACATGCCGTTTACCTATTCGGGGGGCGGCGCGCCCATCGGCAATCGGTACTTTCTTGGGACGTATCCAATCTTTCTGTTCCTCACGCCGGCGCTCCAGACCTCAGTGCCGGCGCTGGTGGCGATTGTCGTGAGCGGTGCCTTCACGGCGCAGCTGATCTTCAATCCGGTCGGGGCTTCACTCAATCCCGATCAGCACACCGGACGAGGTCCGTTCCGATGGCTGCCCATCGAACTGACGCTGGTCAACGATCTGCCCGTCAATGTGCGGCCCGAGCGATCGCGGCAGCCCTTGGGCACGGACGATGCGCCGATTCTCGCGTATTTCGTGGACAGCCATGCCTACAACCGCGAGGGGCGCAGCTTCTGGGTGAAGGGCGAGCAGGCCGCCGACATCATCCTGCGCGCTCCGGTCACCGCCGACGACCTGCCGACGGGACGCGTGGTTACACCGCGGCGTCTGCAGGCGGTCGAACTCACGCTGGAATCGGGTCCGCGGGCCACCATCGTCACGCTGGACACAGACGGAGCCGCCCAGACCGTGACGCTGGCGGCCAGCGCCCGTCAGCAGGTGCGCCTGCCGATGAGCCGCGGCGTGCCGTACCGACCCGATCCCCGATATCCCACGAACTACGTGTATCGGCTGCGTATCGGCGCGGACCGGGGATTTGTGCCGCTCTTCGAGACCGGCGTCAATGACTCGCGCTATCTGGGGGTGCACGTCACGCTGCGCCCGATCTACGAGTAGCCATGGCCACCGTCGCCGTCGTCACGGCCAGCCCGGCATTTGCGGAAGGCGGGCACCTCGTCATGGCCCGCGAACTGGTGCAGGCCCTGCGTGCTGCCGGGCACCAGTCGGGGCTCATCGTCACTCCGCAGAATCGGTTTGGTCAGCAGGGAGCGGCCTATCTGGCCGCGTGGTGCACCGACGTCGGGCTGGCGCACGAGAATCAGAAGATCGATCAGGTGATTTCCCTGCGGTTTCCTGCGTATGCCGTGCAGCACGACCATCACGTGCTGTGGCTCAACCACCGCATGCGCGAGTACTACGACCTGTGGGACCGCTTCTCGCAGGGTTTGGGGTGGAAGGCCAGGGCCAAGGAGCAGGTACGCCGCGCGCTGATTCATCGCGCCGACAAGTTTCTGTTTGAACGGATGTCACGCCGGTATGTCATTTCCGCGACCGTGCAGGCACGGTTACAGCGCTGGGGGGGGACCGCGTCCACCGTGCTGTATCCGCCTCCACCCGTGCGCGAGTATCGCTGCGACGGCTACGACGACTATCTGTTCGCCGTGTCGCGTCTGGCCCCGCTCAAGCGGTTCGATCTGCTGCTGCGTGCGCTCGCGGAACCCGTGGCCGCCGGCATCCGGTGCGTGATTGCCGGTGAAGGGGGCGAGATGGCCGCACTGGTGCGGCTGCGTGCACAGCTCGGGCTCGAGTCGCGCGTGCAGTTTGCCGGGCGGCTCAGCGATACCGAGATGGTGGCGCATCTGGCGCGCTGCCGCGCCGTGGCGTTTGTGCCGTGGAACGAGGATTACGGGTTCGTCACCGTCGAGGCATTCTCGTGCGCGAAGCCGGTGATCACGGTGACCGATAGCGGTGGCCCTGCGGAACTGGTGACGGACGGGGTCACCGGCGCGGTGGTCGTGCCCACGCCCGAGGCACTTGGGGCAGCGATCAGTGCGGTGATGCGCGACCGCACCCGCGCGATCCGGATGGGTGAGGCCGGGCATGCCGTCGTGGCCCCGATGACCTGGGACGCCGCCGTCCGCGAACTGGTCCGCTAGCGGGTGGCGACTGGCTGGCCGAGCAAGCGCGCGGCTTCGTCGAGGAACCGGGTGATGCCTCGCACGTGCACCGTCTGAATGTGCGAGCCCTGAAACAGTCCACTGACCGCATGGTCGAGGATCGTCGGGCCCCAGATGAACCCCCGGTGGGCCCGATCGCAGATCTGGCGGGCCTGTGCGGCAGGCAGCTTCCGATTTCCTTCCACCAGCGTCAGCTCGAGGCCTTCCGCCTGCAGGGCTGCGGTCAGCTGTGCATGATACCGGGGCGAGCCTCCGACGATCAGCACGCGCCGGCAGTCGGCCCGACGACAGGCGTCCGTGAAGCGGCGCGCGGCAGCCACGATGCTCGAGCCTCCACAGACGTCACAGTCTTCAGGTGCGACCTCGATCACGCACTCATGCGTTGCCCCGGACCGGCACCCGGCGCACACCCACGCCACCTTATCGGTCAGCAAGTGTCGCAGTTCGTCAGGCTGCGAGGTGAAGAGGTGCCGGACGGTCTTGTCGGCACGTGAGGGCTCGACGTGAGCCAGCGCCTGCGCGAACCGCGTGACCGGGGACGGCAGGGCCAGCGCCTCAAGGACGTCCCACAGGGGCACCGCCCGGCGTGCCGCAGCGTCGGCGGCAGCGGCACGGTCGCGTGCTTGTGTGAGCTGCTCGTGCAGGCTGCCGATCTGTCCCAGCAGTGACTTCCGATCCGTCTCCAGCGTCTGCCGGGCTGCCTGCGCCTCGGCCAGCTGCCGGTGCAGCGCGTCATGCGCCGCCTCCCGCTCTGCAGCCGCCACCTCGTTTGCGGACAGCCGCTCGGCGAGGGCGCGCACCTGTGCCTGGGCGGCGTGCGCCTCGGCCCGCGCCGCATCACGAGCCTCCTCGGCCTCGTGGAGGCGCGCGCTCAGCGACGGCGGCCCGGGCATCGGCGGTGCGAGGGCCACGTCGGGTTCGGGTGCGGCGGGGCGTGCCGCAATGCGCTCGGGGCCGCCACGGCGCAGGCGCCGCACCTGCGGGTCACCGGCCATGGCCTTGAGAAACTCATCGTCTGGATGCATGACGGTCGAGACCGCTCTCAGCCTACCCTATCGGTCATCCGCGATGCTGGCGGGAGCGTTTCCCACGCGTCCATCGTCTAACATGCAAGGTTCATCGTGCGACGATTCTTGCCTCTCTTCCTCCTGTGCGTGGCTGTGGCCTCTGTGGCATGCAGCCGCGAGCCGTCGGCTCAGGCCCCGGTCCCACCCTCTGTCACTGACACCGCGGCCCCACCCCGAGTGGCTCCTGTGTCGGCCGAAGCGCCGGGCATCGCCATGCTCGGCGACAGCCTGACGGCCGGCCTTGGTCTCGACACTCCGGATACCTATCCGTCGCTCATCGAGGGGCGGCTGCGGGCCGAAGGCATTGCACGCGGGGTACTGAACGCCGGCGTGTCCGGGGATACCTCAGCCGGCGGCCTGCGTCGCCTGCCGTGGGTGATGGAGACGCACCCGGCCATCCTGCTCGTGGCGCTGGGCGGCAACGATGCGCTGCGCGGACTGCCTGTCGCTGACCTCCGCCGAAACCTGGCGGCGATCATCGAAGGCGGGCAGCAGGGGGGCGCCCTGGTGATCCTGGCCGGGATGGAAGCGCCGCCCAACAACGGTCCCGAATACACGTCGGCATTCCGGGAGGTCTACCGTGACCTCGCCCGCGAGTACGATGTGCCGCTGATTCCGTTCCTCCTCGACGGGGTGGCCGGTGACCCGGCGCTCAATCAGGTGGACGGCATCCATCCCAATCCCGAGGGTGCGCGCCGCGTGGCCGACGTCGTCTGGCGTGCGCTCACTCCGCACCTTTCCCGGCTCCGGTCGTCCTCATGATTGCGCTCAGACAGGTCAGCAAGGTCGTCGACAGTGGCGGCCATCCGCTCACGATTCTGCATCCGCTCACGCTCGATATCGCCGCCGGACGGTCGGTGTCGATCATCGGTCCCTCTGGCAGCGGCAAGTCGACGCTGTTGGGGCTCATCGCCGGGCTTGATGCACCGACGACCGGGCAGATCTTCATCGACGGAGTGGATATCACCGCACTCAGCGAGGATGCGCTGGCGGCCCTGCGCGGTGAGAAGATCGGGTTTGTCTTCCAGTTCTTCCACCTCGTGCCATCGCTGACGGCACTCGAGAACATTCAGGTGCCGATGGAGATTGCGGGACGCAGCGATGCGAAGGCCCGTGCGCAGGCACTGCTCGACGAGGTCGGGCTGCACGACCGCGGGCACCATTACCCGTCGCAACTGTCGGGCGGCGAACAGCAGCGTGTGGCCATCGCCCGCGCACTGGCCAATGATCCCCCGCTGATTCTTGCCGACGAACCCACCGGCAACCTCGACAGTGCCAACGGTCGGCACATTCTCGATTTGCTGCTTGAAGTGAAGACGCGGCGGCATGTCACGCTCGTGATGGTCACGCACGATCCGGCCATTGCTGCGATCACCGATGAACGCATCGTGATGCGCGACGGGCGATCGGTAGGGGAGGGGGGCCAGGACGCCCCGGCCCAGTGATGTTCGTCGGTCGCATGATTCAGCGCGAGCTGCGGTCGTCATGGCGCCGGCTCGTCTTTTTTTTCATCTGCATCGCGATTGGCGTCGGTGCCATTGTCACGCTGCGGTCGGTGATTCACAGCGTGCGGCAGGCGTTTGCGGGCGAGGCGCGTACGCTGATTGCTGCCGATGCGGTCATCAGCAGTAACCGCGAGTTTCCTGCCGAGCTTACGACCCGCATCACGGCACGTCTGGCCGAGGCCGGCGCACAGTCGACGCGTTCGGTCGAACTGGCGACGATGGTGCGGGGCGAGGCGGCGGAGAGCCGCACCCGCATGGTCGAGTTGAAAGCGGTCGAAGACGGGTTCCCCTACTACGGCCGCATGACGCTGGCTGGAGGCCAGCCCTACGACTTCCGGTTGCTTGCCAACGGCGGTGCCATTGTCCGCCCTGAGCTCGAGGCACAGCTCGGCCTCGGCGTGGGCAATCGCATCGTCATCGGCGGACGTTTGTTCGAGATTCGGGCGCTGCTCGATGCCGAGCCGGGTCGTCGTCTCGGCGCATTTTCACTCGGGCCACGCGTGTTCGTGTCGATGGCCGACCTCGAGCAGACGACGCTCGTCAGCTTTGGAAGCCGGGCCACGCACCAGCGTCTGGTGCGGGTCCCGGACGCGGCACTCGATGCGCTGGTCACCGCGCTGCGAGGGGATTTCACCGATACCTTCGCGCGTATTCGCTCGTACAAGGCGCAGGAAGACGACATCGGCGAAGACTTCGAACGCGCCGAAAATTATCTGAGCCTGGTCGGACTGGTCATCGTCATTCTCGGCGGCATCGGCGTGTCGAGCGTGACGCGCGTGTTCGTGCAGCAGAAGATCAAGGCCATTGCGGTGCTCAAGTGCGTCGGGGCCCGGTCGTCGCAGCTGCTGGCGATTTACCTGGCACAAGTGGTGGTGCTGGGGTTGCTCGGCAGCATCATGGGGGTCGTGCTGGCCTGGATCACCGTCCACACGGTGCCAGGCCTGCTGCTGGGGGCAGCGTCGCCGGGGGTGACGATTACGTACGGCCTGACACCATCGGCCGTGAGCCAGGGCGTGGGGATTGGACTGGCGGTCTCGTTGCTGTTCGCGGTGGTGCCGTTGCTGGATGTGCGGCACGTCAAGCCGTCGCGCCTGCTGCGCGACGATTCGGTGCGAGAGCCCCGTGACTGGTGGCAACTGGCGGCCATCGCCGCCGTGGCCGCGGCGCTGGTGGTCCTGACCATCTGGCAGGCAGGATCGTGGCGCATCGGACTCGTGGTGATTGTGGGCTTGCTGGCGACGGCCGCCACGCTGCACGTGGCGGGACTCGTCATGGTGCGGGCCATTGCTCCACTGGCGCGTTCACGGCGCTTTGCGGTGCGACATGCGGTGCTGCAGCTGGCGCGTCCTGGCAGTCAGGCGCGCATTGTGCTGCTGGCGGTCGGTCTCGGCAGCTTCTTCATCGTGGGCGTGCGCGCCTTGCAGGAGAATCTGCTCCAGCAGTTTGCGCTCGATGTGTCGACCGAGTCGCCCGACATGTTTCTGATTGACATCCAGTCTGATCAGGTCGACGCCGTGCGCGGCGCGATTCGGTCGGTGCAGGATGCGGGCAGCCCCGAGCCCATGCTGATTCCCGTGCTGCGTGCGCGGGTGACCGGGGTCGAGGGGCGCGACCTGCAGCTCGAGCGGTACGAGGACGTGCGCGAGCGGGGGTCGCTGGCCCGTGAATACACGGTGACGTTCAGGCCTGCCCTGGAACGGAACGAGCAGGTGATTCAGGGGGCATTCTGGTCGGAGGCCGGACCGTCCGACGCAGAGGTGACTGACGTCTCGATCGAGGAGAGCGTGGCCCTGCGGTTCGGCATCGCCCCTGGCGACCTGATGCGGTTCGATGTGCTCGGGCGGCCCCTCACGGCCAGGGTGACGAGTGTCCGCCGGGTCAACTGGGGCGACAGCCGGGCCGGGGGTTTCATGTTCGTGTTCCGCCCCGGCGTGATCGATCGCGCGCCGCACGGAGCCATCGGCTTTTTCAAGGGACCCGCCGACAGCAACGCCAGGGCCCGACTGCAGGCGACACTGGTTCAGCTGACCCCCAATGTGTCGGTCATTGACGGGCGCGAGATTCTTCAAGCGGTGAAGGGCGTGGTCGACAACGTGACGCTGGCCGTGACCGTCGTCGGTTCGCTGGTGGTGGTGAGCGGCTTGCTGATTCTGATCGGTGCGGTCTCGATGACCAAGTTCCGGCGTGTGTACGAGGCGGCCATTTTCAAGACACTTGGGGCGGGGCGGCCCCTGATGACGGCGGTGCTGACGGTCGAGTATGGCCTGCTCGGACTGCTGGCGGGTAGCATCGGAGCGGGCGCCGCCCTCGGGCTGACGTGGGGCATCTCGCGCTTTGCCCTCGACATTCCCTTCCGCGCGCTGCCGGGCCTGACCGGCGGGGCCATTCTCGCGACGACCGTGCTGGTGGCCGTGGTGGGGGTGGCATCGAGCTGGGACGTATTGACCCGGAAGCCGCTGGGCACGCTGCGAGGCGAGTAGGCGAGGCTCGCTGCGTTGCGAGTCGTCCGGAGGCCGAAGCCTGCGTGGTACAATCGCAGGGTTCTGCCCCTCCGGCTGGGGGCACTCAGAGGAGTGGCCCGTCGATGAACGAAGCGGTCTTCAGAGACGCCCTGCAACAGAAGCGCGCCGAGCTGCTCGGCGGCTCAGGCGGCAGGCCGTTGCAGTACCAGATGGAGCACAACAGCGGTCGCCAGGGCGATCTGGCCGATCAGGCGGATGGCACCAACGAGGTGCACATCCAGTTGCGCCTCAAGCAAACCGATGCGAAGATTCTGGTGGCTATTGATGAGGCGCTGGCGCGTCTCGACAAGGGCACATACGGCATCTGTCGTGACTGTGGCGAACCGATCGCCCCGGCGCGTCTGGCGGCAATCCCATGGACGCGGGTGTGCATCACCTGCAAGGAAAAGCAAAAAGCGTGAGCACCGAACTGTCGCATCTCATCAGGGATTTTTATCTGGCCCGCCTCGGCCTGCTGCTCAGACATGAGGAGGTGGCGCGTCACGTCAGTGATTACGACGTGAACAATGCCTACCAATACGTCATTAATCGCGAAGAGGCTCATGTCTCGTGGCTGCAGCATGCGCTGCTCGACCTGCATGCGACCATCCCACCCGATCCCGCCAGGCCCACCGTGGCGGAGCCGAAGGGCAAGACCGGCTGGACCGCCCTGGCGGCGGACGACGCCCGTTCGCAGCGTCAGTTTGTCGAGACCTGGCGTGGGCGGGTGGACGGCATCACGCATGCCCGCCATCGCAAGATGCTGACGGTCATTCTTGGCGAGATGCTCGAGCAGGCCCGAATCTTCGAGCATGGCGCCGCGGGCCGCGACGACCTGATTGGCTCTCACCTGGCCATCAATGCCCGTGAGGGCGTCGTAGCCAACACCCGCTGGATCGAATAGGCGGGGCCTTCATGGCCTCGTCTTCCGTGCGTGTTGCCGTCGCCCTGGGCTCGAACCTGGGCGACCGTCACGGACACATCCACTGGGCCATCGCCCGGTTGCGCGAGCGCCTGTCTGACGTACGGGTATCGACAATCATCGAAACCCCGCCGTTAGAGGTGCCAGACCCCGACGCGCAAGGGCCCTACCTGAACGGCGCCCTTGTCGGCACCACCGATGCATCGCCTGACGAGCTGCTCGCGTTCCTGCAGGTACTGGAAGCCGAGCGAGGTCGCGCCCGTCTCCACCGCAATGCGGCACGCACGCTCGACCTCGACCTGATTCTGTGTGGAGATGCCGTCCTGAACGGTCCGGCGCTGATGGTGCCCCACCCCCGCTTCCGCGAGCGGACCTTTGTGCTGGCTCCGCTCGCAGAAGTGGCAGGTGACTGGCGTGACCCGGTGACCGGGCTGACGGTTACTGCGCTGCTTCAGCGCCTGACTGACCGCGCTTGAACAGGCCCGAGACGCCTTCATCAAACAGCGTATACATCGCCGGCACGAACACCAGCGTGATCAGGGTCGACGTGATCAGGCCGCCGATGACGACGCGCGCCAGAGGTGCCTGCAGTTCCGCGCCTTCGCCGATGCCGAGCGCCATCGGCACCAGACCGAGGGCTGTGCACAGCGACGTCATCAGGATGGGTCGCAGGCGATGGCGTCCGGCGATCTCGATGGCCTTCCTGGTGGGAATGCCGTCGCGGTCGCGCAGGGTATTGGTGTAGTCGACCAGCAGAATGGCATTGCTGACGACGATCCCGGCGAGCATGATGACACCGATGTAGGCCTGCATGCTGAAGGCGGTCTTGGTCAGCAGCAGCATGCCGACCACCCCGATGGCCGCAAGCGGAATCGAGAAAATGATGATGAACGGATCGCGCAGAGATTCGTACTGCGACGCCATCACCGTGTAGACCAGCACAATCGCGAGAATGAGCACGAGCTGCAGTTCACGGAAGCTCTTGGCCTGCTCTTCCACTTCGTTGCCGAAGCCGACTGCGAAGTCTTTGGGCACGGTGATCTCACCCATGCGCGCCTGCGCATTGGCCACCGCTTCGCTGAGCGTCACCTCGGTCTCGGCGCTGACGCGCTGGATGCGCTCCTGGTTTTTCCGATCGATCGACACGGGACCGGTGTCGCGGTCGATGATCATGACATTCTTGGCCGGCAGCACCTGACCGGCTGGTGTGCTGAGCAGCACATCGCCGACCGACGCCACTTCGCCGCGGTCTTCCTCACGCAGCCTGACGACGATGGGGTATTCGTTGCCGGCGTCGCGGAAGAACGCCGCCTGGGTGCCGGCGACGTTCGTGCGGATGGTGTTGGCCACGCCGGTCACCGTCATGCCCAGCAGGGCGGCCTTGTCGCGGTCGACGCGCACGGCCAGTTCCGGGCGTCCTTCCTCACGCTGCAGGCGTGAATCGGCGATGCCGGGGGTCGAGTCGAGCATGGTCTTGACGTCCTGCGCGATGCGCTTCGACTCGGCAAGGTCGTAACCCATGATTTCGACGGCGAGGCGCCCGCCTCCGCCGCCCCCCATCCCGCGCATCATCATGTTCTGGCCGCCAGAGGCACGGGCCCGGACAATGACACCCGGAATGCCGGACAGCTGGCGACGGAGCTCCATCGAAATCTGCTCGTTGGTCCGCTGCCGCTCGGTGCGGGGCACCAGGCGTACCTGGATGCTGCCACGGTGGGACGATGTGGGACCGTAACCGCCACCGCCGCCGCCGCCGGCCTGCGTAATCAGCAGCGTCGCTTCCGGCACGTTGGTGCGGATTCGCTCTTCGAGCTGCAGCAGCACGTCTTCGGTGAGTTCGATGCGCGTGCCCACCGCCAGCTCCGCGTCGACGGTGACCTCACCTTCGTCCGTGGTCGGCTGGAATTCGAAACCGATGCGTGGCAGCAGCAGCACCGCGACGACGAAGAGGCCGAACCCGGTGGCGAACACGGTCGGGCGATGGCGCAGCGCGACAGAGAGGGCGCGGCCGTAGCTGTTGTCGATGTCGTCGAGGAAGCGGTCGACACTGCGGTTAAGGGCGCCGAAGAAGCCGGGTGCATCCTTGCCGTGGCTGGGCGGGTCGAGCAGGCGCGAGCAGAGCACGGGGACGATGGTGACCGCGACCAGCAGGGACATCGCCAGCGAGAACGACACCACGGCGGCCAGCTGGCCGAACATGATGCTCGACACGCCCGTGAGGAACAGCATCGGCACGAACACCGCAATGTGCGTCAGCGTTGATGCCAGAATCGCGGACCAGACTTCCTCCGATCCGTCGATGGCCGCGGCCATTCGATCTTTGCCCATTTCGAGGTGGCGATAGGTGTTCTCGAGCACCACAATCGCGGCGTCGACAATCATGCCGATGCCGAGGGCCAACCCTCCGAAGGTGAGGGTGTTGAGCGTGTAGCCGCCGAAGTAGAGCAGGGCGAAGGTGCCGATCACCGAGATGGGAATGGAGGTGCAGATGATGAGCGTCGACTTGAGGTCGCGCAGGAAGAGGTAGATGATCGCAATGACCAGCAGGCTGCCCAGCATGGCGTGCTCCTGTACGCTGCTGATGGCGCGTTCGATGAAGACCGACTGGTCATCGAGAATCTGCAGGCGCATCCCCGACACTTCGCGGTTGATGCGGTCGATTTCCGTGCGCACGCCTTCAGCGATTTCCACGGTGTTCGTTCTTGACTGCTTGGTCACGCGCATGCGGATGCCGGGCTTGCCGTTGATGCGGGTGATCGCCCGGCGGTCTTCGGTCGAGTCGGTGACGTTGGCGATGTCCTTCAGATAGACCGGCACGCCGCCCCGCGTCAGCACGATCAGGTTGCGGATGTCCTCGACGCTGGTGAACTGCCCCGGGCTGCGGAGCAGCAGCGTGCGGTTCGAGTCGTCAATCTCCCCGAGGGGAATGTTCTGGTTCTCGGTGCGCAGCACCTGCACGATGCGCTCGGGCGTGAGGTTGAGCGCCGTGATCTTCTCGCGCGACAGGTCGACGTGAATCTGCCGACGCAGGCCACCGTCGATGGTGACGGCGGCCACGCCATTCACACGTTCGAGGCGAGGCGACAAATCGTTCTGGGCGAGTTCGCGCAGGGTGACCGCGTCGTAATCGCCTTCGACTCCGATGCCCATGATCGGCAGGGCGCTCGAGTCGAACTTGAAGATGGTCGGGGCCTCGGCATCTTCGGGCAGCCGGCCGCGCACGCGATCGAGACGCGTGCGCACATCGTCGGCGGCTTCGCTGAGGTCGGTGCCCCAGACGAAGTTGAGGCGCACGTTGGCGTTGCCCTCGGACGAGGTCGACTCGACCCGGTCAAGGCCGGCCACGGCACTCACGGCCTGTTCGATGGGACGGGTGACCAGTTCCTCCATCTCGAGCGGGCCGACGCCGGGATAGCTGACGCGCACGGTGAGGCTTGGATACTCGGCGTCGGGCAGCAGGTCAACCGGGAGGCGGGTGAGTGAGATGGCCCCCAGTACGATGATCACAAAGCTGATCATGAACATCGTGACGGGGCGATGAATGGCGAGGCGTGGAATGCTCATAGCAAGGTCCTGCGTGCGTCTGTTCCGCTGAGATCTCTACTGGGTCCGCTGGCGTGCGGCGCCACCCTGTGGGACGCCACCTTCCGGGGGCGCGGTGCCACCACCCGGGCGTTCCGCCCCTCCTGGCTGTCCCTGCCCGCGTCCGGGGGCACCCGGTCCCTGGCCCTGTCCGCGCCCCTGGCCCCCGCCACCACCGGGGCGGCCGCCCCGGCCCTGGCCCGGGCCACCGCCCTGACCGGGCACCACGAGCGTGTCGTTGCGGCGCACCGCACCGGCGCCCTCGGTGACGAACCGGTCGCCGACCTTGAGTCCGGCGGCAATCTCCACCCGCTCGCCATCCTCGATGCCGAGGGTCACGGGCAGGAACTGCGCCTTGTTGTCGTCGCCGGGCTGCCACACGCCGCGCTTGCCCTCGAAGTCGACGACCGCCAGCTTCGGCACCACGACCACACCCTTGTGCTCCTCGATGATGAGCTGCACCCGTGCATACATGCCGGGAAGCAGGCGGTTGCCGGTGTTGGGAATCTCGACTTCCATGGTGGCGGTGCGGGTCGCCGGGTCGAGCACAGGTGAGACGCGTGCGACGCGCCCGTTGAACTTGTCGCCGGGATAGGCATCGACCTCGACGACGGCGGGGTCGCCGATGCCGACAAACCGCAGGTCTTTCTCGACCACCGCGGCCTGCAGCCGCAGGCGGGCAATTTCCACCACCGACACGACCGGCGCATTCTGAGAGACCCAGGCCCCGGGGTCGGCGTTGCGACGACCCACGAACCCCTCGACCGGCGACGTGATGCGGGTGTTGCCCAGGTTGATCTGCAGCTCGTCGAGACGCGCGGCTGTCTGGCTCGACTGTGCGCGGGCCAGGTCGAGCTGCGCCTGTGCCGCCAGATAGCGTGACTCGGCATCGTCGAGCGCCTGTTTGGCCAGCAGCTGACGGCCGAAGAGGTTCTTCGAGCGATCAAAGTTCAGCTCGGCGACCTTGAGGTCGGCCTCGCGCTGGCGGATGGTGGCCTTCGCCACTTCCATCGAGGCCTGCGCCTGCTTGACCTGTTCGATGATTTCAAAGTCTTCAATCTTGGCCAGCAGCTGGCCGCGCCGCACCGCATCCCCGAGCTTGACGTTGACCGACACCAGACGACCGCCCGTGCGCGGAACGACGTCGACGGTCTGCTCGCCGATGAGATTACCGACAACGGTCAGCTGTGCACCGATGTCACCTGAGGTGGCCTCAGCCATGCGCACGGTGACCGGTGGACGGAACCCGCCGCCGCCGAAACCTCCGCCCATGCCCGGCGGGCCCCCGCCCTGCCGCATCTGGCCCCCACCGCCCCCCTGCGCACCGCCGCCCCGTCCGCCGGCACCGCCCTGGCCCTGCGGGGCACCATCGGCTACCGGCGCTTCGCTCGACGAGGACGCGGGCAGAAGTCCGCCATAGTAGGCGGCACCGAGCGCCGCGACCGCGACGATACCAATCACGACAAATTTACGCATACACCAGTCCGTTCACGTTCCAGGAAGATGGCGCCAGACACCGCAGGCCTTACGACCCGCCGCCTGCCAGCGCCGCCGCACCGCCGCCACCCCCACCGCTCGGGGCCTGCTGCGCGCGTTCGAAGTTGACGAGCGACTTGCGGTAGTCCGCCAGTGCCCGCAGTTCGGTGTTCTCGGCATCGCGCATGTCGCGCTGCGCCTGCACCACGAAGTAGTTGGTCGTCAGGCCCACCTCGAACCGGCTCTGCTCGGCCTCGAGGCGCTTCTGTGCGAGTTCGCGGGCCGCGCGGGCCGACTCGACACGCCGCAGATTGGCCTGCACCGTGAATGCGGCATTGGCCACCTCGGCCGCGATGCTGACTTCGAGGGCCCGCAGGCGGGTCTGGGCCTGCTGGCGCTGCACTTTCGCTCGGGCGAACTGGGCTTCGGCCTGGTTTCCGAAGAGGGGATAGCTGAACGTGAGCGCCACGTTCCACGTGGGAAAGGACCGGTTGAAGAGCAGGTCGAGCGCGTCGGGGTAGCCGCCGGGAATCGTGCCGATGATGGTACTGCCCAGCCCGGACCCCTGACGGATGAACTGCGTGCCGCCGAGGCCCTGGGCTCCGTAACTCGCCGTGAGGTCGAGGCCCGGCCGCGACTGGTTCTTGAAGAACGCCATGTTCACCTCGTTCGACTCGAGATTCTTGCGCGAGGTGGCAATGTCGGTCCGGTCGGCGATGGCGCGGAGAATCGCCGCTTCCACGTCGGTCGGCGGGGCCTCGAGTGACGGTACGTCGACCGGGACCAGCTCCTGCCGCCACAGCGGGTCTTCGGTGCCGCTCACGAGGAAGCGCTTGAGGGTCAGTTCTGCGGTAGAGGCGGTGGCTTCGGCCGCGGCGAGCGTCTGCCGCCGCGTGGCCGCCTCGGCCTGCGCCTGCACAATGTCGAGGGGGGCCAGCGTGCCCACTTCGACGCGCGCCTGGTTGTCGGCGACGAGCCGCTCGGCGAGGTCGAGGGCGCGGCGCGCCACGTCGACTGAGCTGCGGGCAAACACGAGGTCCCAGTACGCATTCCGCACATTGGCCACCGTCTGCGTGACGGTGGCTCGCACCGACTGCTCGGAGATGTCGCGGTTGATCTGGTTGACCTGCAACTGCTGGCGCGTGTTGTCGATGCGGAATCCCCGCAGCAGCGGCTGCACGTACTGGGCCGTCAGGGTCGCGGTATAGCTCGGGTTGAAGTTGGCGAACAGGTTGTTGGTCGACAGCCGCGCGTTGTTGAAGATGACCGAGTACTGCCCCCCGAACCACGGCATGCTCTGCGCGACGCCGAAGTTGTACGTGGCGGTGGCGTTGGTCACCGACGCCCCGCCGTTCAGCTGCGAGGTGGGGGGCTGCACCTGATCGCGTTCGCCGAGCGTGGTCGACAGCACCGGGCGGAAGGTGTTTCGCAACCCGGCGATGACCAGGTCGACTGCCTGCGGATCGAGCCGCGACACCTGGATGTCGAGATTGCGCTCGAGGGCCAGTTCGACGCTCTGCTCGAGGGTCAGTTCCCGCACACCTCCGGGCGCAATCCGGCCCAGGGGCGACTGGTCGGCCGTCGTGCGCGGCGGATCGAGCGTGCGCAGCGCCGCCGAGTAGCCGGCCATGGCATCGCGCACCACGGCGGCAGTGCGTGCCTCGTCGGTCGGCACGGCTGTCTGGGCCTGGCCGGAAGGCACCCCCACCCCGAGCAGCAGGCCAGCCGCCACCCACACGCGCATCCTGTTCACGATCATTCCCTGTCGTTCTCCGTTGGAAACCGGCATGCCCGAGGTCTAGCGGCCGGGCTTGTTGGCGGGGCGCGGTGTCTGCCGCGACCGGCGGTCGCGGGACCACTGCTCGTGCATCGCCTGCATTTTGACGTGCTGTTCGGTGGTGAGGATGCGCCGCATCCGGAAGGTGAGCAGCGTACGCGAGCGCGCCAGTTCGCTGCGGGCCCCCTCGACGCGTTCGACGGCGATGAGCACCTGGGCTTCGTCGGTCTTCGGATCGGCGATGACGCGAGACAGTGCCGCCTCGTGCTTGTCGAGGGCCGCCTTCTGCGTCTGCAGCAGGGGCTGCAGGGCCTGGAAGACCTGCTCGAGCTTCGCCGACTGATCGGCACTCAGGGCCAGCTCACGCTGAAACCGCTCGCTCTGCCACCACTTGAAGCCCTGCCCGAAGGCCGGCAGCACCGAGAGCAGGCAGACGACCACCGTGCCGACAATTCGAGACAGGACCTTCATTCTGGAGGGAATACGCACGACCGGGGCGGGGCGTTTACCGCCCGCCCGTGAACGCTTCCAGCCGACAAACCACCGTGTCCACCAGGTTGTCGGGGGTCGAGGCCCCCGACGTCAGGCCGACGGTGACCGGGCCCTCGGGCGGCAGCCAGCCGGTGCGCGTGACCTCGGTCTTCGAGACCACATCGCGGAAGCGGATGGTGTCGGACGACAGCAGCCCGTCCGGGTCACCGATGTGATACGTCGGCACCCGGTCGTGACAGATACGGGCCAGATTGCAGGTATTGCTGCTGTTGTAGCCGCCAATCACCACCATCAGGTCGACGGGGAGCTCATCGAGCAGACGAATGATGGCGTCCTGGCGGTCCTGGGTGGCGCTGCAGATCGTGTCGAAGGCCCGGAACCGCTCACGCCACTCGGCCTCGCCATAGCGGGCCCGAATGGCCTCGCCAAAGCGCTGGCCGATTGCCAGCGACTCGGTGCTGAGCATCGTCGTCTGGTTGGCGCAGCCGATGCGACCGAGATGCAGGTCGGGGTCAAACCCCGGCGAGGCGGACGCGCCGAACTCCTTCAGAAAGGCGTCGCGGTCGCCCCCGTGCTCGATATGCCGGCATACCCGTTCCGTCTGGGCCATATCGAAGACGACGAGGTAATGGCCGCCCGGCACGGCCGTCGCCTGCGAGGCGGTGGCCTGCGTTTCCTCGTGCCAGTGCTTGCCGTGAATCACCGAGGTCAGACCGTCGCGGGCGTAGCGCTTGACGTTCTTCCACACATTCAGCACGGAGCCGCAGGTGGTGTCGACCAGCGTGCAGCCGGTGCGATCGAGGCGCATCATCTCGTCGATCGTCACCCCGAACGCCGGCAGGATCACCACATCGTCTGCCGTGAGGGAAAACCCTGCCTCTTGCGGGTCGCTCAGAAAGCGGATGCCCAACTGACGCAGCTGGTCGTTGACGTGGGGGTTATGGATGATTTCGCCGGTCAGGAACACCCGCTGGTCGGGAAACCGCGTGCGGGCCTGATACGCGTAGTCGACGGCCCGATCGACGCCGTAGCAGAACCCGAACTCGCGCGCGAGGTGGACGGTCAAGCGACCGCTGCGGTAGCAGTAGCCCTCGGCCTTGATCTGCTCGACCAGCGGACTGCGGTAACTGGCCTCGAGGACGCCAGCCACTTCCTGCTTGAGGTCGAGGCCTTTCCGGAAAATCAGCGACGGCATTACCGCTGATCGTACTGGAAAGTGAGGTCGTCCAGCGCACGCAGTTCCGAGGGCCCCCGCTGCGACACGGCCACGTCGATGGCATCGAGCAGCGGATCTGCACCCTCGAGGGCCACTGCGGCCATGTATCCCCCGCCGGCGACAGACGGTCGCGAGGTTGCTGGCCCCAGCGAGGCGGGCACGGCCTGCGAACTGTCTGTCGTGGTCACGACGGCCCGATACAGGTCAGCGACCGGCAGCATCTGGCCCGTCAGGAGCCCTATCATCAGGGCGGCGGCTGCTGTCAGTCCGAGCCAGCGACGGGACGCACCCGGTCTCGTCACAGCGGGGGCATCTGGCCGCTCGCCGTGAGCCAGCCTGCCCGGGAAGGGCAGCACGCGCGGTTCGGTCAGTCGCCGCAGCACCCGAGCGCGCTGGCGCGCCCGCATCGCGTCGCCGAACAATGCATCACATTCCGCGTCGACGCCGCGGCGATAGGGGTCGAGCGCCGGGTCGGTTCCCGACAGGTCCGGCAGAAAAGGGTCGGTCATAGGGTGGCTCCCAGGGCAGCCCTGACCCGCCGAAGGGCGCGGAAGAGGTGCACCCGGACGGTGGCGGCACTCATGCCGGTGGCGTGGGCGATGTCGGCGGGCGACTGCCCGTCAATCTGGGTCAGGGTGAACACCAGACGCTGCCGGTCGGGCAGGGCGTCGACGGTGGCACGCACCGCCGCCCATCGCTCGGCGGCCAGCAACTGGCGTTCGGCATCGGCCTCGTCCGAGGCGACGGCCTCGATGGCCTGTGACTCGGCGTCTTCGCGAGCCCATGCACGCCCGTCGACGTGACGCCGCCGCGCACGGGTGCGGTCGAGGGCCGCGTTGACCACGACACGCAGAAACCACTGCTCGAACGGTCGCGACGGGTCGTACTGCTGAATGTGATGGAACACCTTGACGAAGGCATCCTGCACGGCCTCGTCCGCGTCCGCCGCGTCGCGAAGATAGTGGTAGGCCAGCCGCAGGGCCCGCCCCTGGCAGAGGCACATCAGGCGGGCGAGGGTCTCGTGGGCCTCGGGTGTCTGGCCGGAGGCCATCTGCGACCTCAGGCGCGTAGCTGCAGCCGTCGCCGGGTCGGGCGAGGCACCCGAGGAGGGCAGCGCGGCGGCCGAGATGGGCGAAGGCATGTATCTGTTATACGGTCGCAGGGGGCCTGATGTTTACCTTCTGATTCTAGCAGGCCCTTACCGGTGGTTGACTTGTCGGAAGCGGGCTGACTAGGATC
>Ga0172372_10001470_pt1 | contig 36592 bp, 31 predicted proteins | sample LakKiv5m_2_FD_114544 | JGI IMG/M metagenome (GOLD analysis project Ga0172372, IMG submission 114544) | Freshwater microbial communities from Kabuno Bay, South-Kivu, Congo - kab_092012_9.5m | ecosystem: Environmental > Aquatic > Freshwater > Lake | place: Democratic Republic of the Congo... | reverse complement strand
GGGCGTGCTCCTGATGGGGCCGACCGGCACCGGCAAGACCTTGCTGGCCCGCGCCGTCGCCGGCGAGGCGGGCGTGGCCTTCTTCTCGATCAACGGCTCGGAGTTCATCGAGATGTTCGTCGGGGTCGGTGCGGCGCGCGTGCGGGACCTGTTCGAGCAGGCGCGCGCGCAAGCGCCGGCCATCATCTTCATCGACGAACTCGACGCGCTGGGCAAGGCGCGTGGCGCCTTCCCGGTGGCCGGCGGGCACGACGAGCGCGAGCAGACCCTGAACCAGTTGCTGTCGGAACTCGACGGCTTCGACCCGAGCGTGGGCGTCGTGTTGCTGGCCGCGACGAACCGGCCCGAGATCCTCGACCCGGCACTGCTGCGGGCCGGTCGCTTCGATCGGCAGGTGCTGGTCGACCGGCCCGACCGCACGGGGCGGCTGGAGATCCTGCGGGTGCACGCGCGCAAGATCGTGCTCGCGCCCGGGGTGGACCTCGACCAGGTGGCCGGCATCACGGTTGGCCTGGCCGGTGCCGAACTGGCCAACGTGGTCAACGAGGCCGCGCTCGCCGCCACGGGTCTGGGCGCGCCCGCGGTCACGCTGGCGCACTTCACCCTGGCAATCGAACGCATCGTCGCCGGCATCGAGAAGCGGCGGGGCCTGCTGTCGGATCTGGAGCGACGGCTCGTGGCGAATCACGAACTCGGCCACGCCCTGGTCGCGCTGGCGCTGCCCTCGGCGGACCGGGTGCACAAGGTGTCGATCATCCCGCGCGGGATCGGCGCGCTGGGCTACACGCTGCAGCGTCCCTCGCAGGACCGCCACGTCCAGCGCCGAGCCGAGCTGGTGGACCGGTTGACGGTGCTGATGGCCGGCCGCGCCGCCGAACAGCTCGTCTTCGGTGAGCCGTCGACCGGCGCCGCCGACGACCTGGTCAAGGCCACCGATCTCGCGCGCGACATGGTGATGCGCTACGGCATGAATGCCCGACTCGGCCCTGTGGCCTGGGCGCGGGATCGCCCCAGCTTCCTCGGTGAGCTGCCCGCGCCGGTGATGGCCGAGGGCACCGGCGCCAGGACGTCGCAGCTCATCGATCAGGCCGTGCGTGATCTCGTCGGCCAGGCCATGGAGCGCGCCTGGGTCTGGCTGCGCCAGCACCGACAGGTGCTGGATCGGGGCGTGGAGCTGCTGCTGCAGCACGAAACGCTGGACGAGGCGGCACTGGTCGAGCTCAGCCGGGACACGTCGCCAATGCGCGCCCCGGCCACCACCGTGTCGGCCTCACTGGAAGCCGTCGATGGAGCCGTCGATGGAGTTGTCGACCGAGCCGTGGACAGCACCGCTGACCATGCCGCAACGGCCCCGGAGCCCGCCGCGTGCGTCGAGACCTTGCACAAGACGCCCGCGGTCGCGGCTTGAGGTCACCCCTCGGGTGGCCGTCCCCGCCCCCTGCGGACGCCCAGGAAGACCTGGGGCGGCCCGGCGTCTTCCCGTGAGCCGTTCAGCTCGTGCGTCCGAACCACCACATCGACAAGCCCGCCCCGGCCATCACCAGGCAGGCCGCGAGCAGGCTCAGCAAGGCGGTCAGTTCGGTTTCGCGCGTGCGGGTCTGCATCGTCGAGCCCAGCTGGCGGTAGACGCTGCGCAGTGCTTCGGCCGTGGCGGCCTGGTGATAGTCGGCTGCGGTCATCCGCGCCACTTCGCGCAAGGTCGGTTCGTCCAGTTGCAGGTAGTAGGACATGCCTTCGCCCGCGGCGAGGTGCCCGTCGGGCGTGCCGAGTCCCACCGTGTGGATCGGCACCCCTCGTTGCGCCGCCATCGTCGCGGCTTCGAGCGTGTCGACGCCGGTCGTGCGGCGGCCGTCGGTGAGCAGGATGATGGCCGCGGCCTCGTAGGAGCCTGGCGCGACAGGCGCGAACGACTGCTGTGCCGGCCGATCCCGCTCGTCCAGGCGCCGGGCCTTGCGCCCGGGGCCGAAAAGCATGGCTTCCAGGTCGATTCCGTGGTCCGGGAACAGTTCGGCCAGGGACACCACGATGGCGCTGCCCACGGCGGTGCCGCGCTGCATCTGGATGGCGTCGATCGCCGCGACGAGGGAGGGTCCAGCGTCGGCTGCTGTGCGACCTGAGCGGTGCCCGCGAAGGTCACGATGCCCACATCGATGTGGCGCGGCAGTTCCTCCAGGAAAGCCTTCGCTGCCTCCTGCGCCGCCTCCATCCGGGTCGGCACGACATCGCCGACCCGCATGCTCAGCGAGACGTCGATCGCCAGGATGATCGTCGACTGCGTCCAGGGCAGGGTGATGCGGGCCGTCGGTCGCGCGAGGGCGACCATCAACACCGTGATCGCCAGCAACAGCAGCGCCGGGGGCACGTGCCGGCGCCACGGGTGGCCGAGCGCGCGTCTGGCCACCTGCAGGCTGCTGACGCGCACGACGCCCCGCATCCGTCTGCGCAGCAACCAGACGTAGTCCGCCGGCAGCAGCGGCCACGCCAGCAGGAGCCCGAGGACCTCGGGTTGGAGGAAGCTCATGGCGCGACAGCCGCGGGCGAGCGGCTGCAGGAGTGGGCGACCAAGTGATTCTGTCGGAGCGGGCTGCGTCCTGCCTGCCACGCGGCTTTTTGATCGACGCCACGGCCCCGCATGGCTCCTGCGTTGCTCCCCAGGCGAGGTCCGCCGGCGCCGCGCCGTGCATCGGGCGCTTCGTCGGGCGGCTCTTCGGCCGCTTCGTCGCTCGCTTATTCGGCCGCGCCGTCGAGGAGCTTGTTGTTTCGCGCGAGGGTTGGCTTCTCGCGGGCCCGCCCGGGACGCTTACGATCCGTGTATGGACGATGCCCCTGTGCCTGCGAACCGGCACACCGCAGCCGAGTTGTGCGACCTGCCCGCGCGCGAGTTGTGCAGGCTGATGAGCCGCAGGGATCTGTCGCCGGTGGAGCTGATGCGCGCCTGTCTGGCCCGCATCGAGGCCGTCGAGCCGGCCGTCAACGCCCTGGCCGCGACCGACTTCGAGCGTGCGCTCGCGCAGGCCCGCGAAGCCGAAGATCGCCTGATGCACGGCCGGGCCAGCGGCTTGCTGCACGGCCTGCCCCTGGGGGTGAAGGACCTGCAGGACACGGCGGGCCTGCTGACGACCCACGGCAACATCCGGTGGCGTGCGCATGTGCCCGAGGCCGACGCATCGCTGGTGGCGCGGCTGCGCGCGGCTGGCGCCATCGTCACCGCCAAGACCAACGTGCCCGACATGGGCGCGGGCGCGAACACCCGCAACCCGGTGTGGGGGGCCACGGGCAACCCCTTCGCCCCCATGCTCAACGCGGGGGGGTCTTCGGGCGGGTCGGCGGCAGCGCTGGCCACCGGGATGCTTCCGCTGTGCACCGGGTCGGATACGGGCGGCTCGTTGCGCATCCCCGCGGCCCTGTGCGGGGTCGTGGGCTTCCGGCCGTCCCCAGGCTTGATCGGCTACGAGGCACGTGCGCTGGGTTGGTCGCCGCTGTCCGTGCTCGGGCCCATGGGACGCGATGTCGCCGACACGGCGCTGATGATGGCTGCAAACGTCGGCGCGCATCCACTCGACCCGATCAGCCGGGCGATCGATCCGAACCTCTTCCTCGGGACTGCACCGGTGGACCCGCACGAACTGCGGGTGGGATGGACCGCGGACTTCGGTGTCTGCGCCGTCGCCCCCGAGATCCGGCGGGCCTTCAGGGCGCGTGTCGATGCGGTGGGCCGGATCGCGCGGGTTTGCGAGCCGGTGGCCTTCACCTGGGGTGACGAGGTCCACCGAGCCTTCGACGTGCTGCGCGCCGAGAGCTTCCTCGCGGGCTTCGCCGACGCCGCAGCCAGCGGCGAGCAGACGCTGTCACCCAACGTCCGAGCCAATCTCGAGATCGCGCGGGGCATGACGCTCCAGGACCGCGCGCAGGCGCATCTGGTGCAGACCCGGATGGCACGCGACCTCGCCCGCGTCTTCGAACGCTTCGACCTGCTCATCGCGCCGGTGTCGCCGCTGACGCCGTTCCCGTGGACGACGCTGTATGCCACAGAGGTCGATGGCCACACGATGCGCAACTACTACGAGTGGCTCGCGCTGACCTATGTCGTCACGCTCGCCACCCCTCCGGCCCTGTCCCTGCCTTGCGGCCGGGATGAGTGCGGCATGCCCTTCGGGCTGCAGATGATCGGGCCGCTGTACGGCGATGCCCGGCTGCTGTCCATCGCCCAGGCCTTCGAGACGGCCTGGGCGGCCGACCCACGGCTGGCGAGGCCTCGTCCCGATCTGACGCGCCTGCGCGATCCGCAGCCATCGCTGAAGGCCCTGGTGACGCATCCTCCTGGCTGATGCATCCGGGCACGGGCGCACGACGGTGCAGTCCGCAGGTCCCGAGCCTGCAGGATGCATGACAATACGCAGTCTTGACCGCGCGGATCCGCGCTGATTGCCATGACCGGACGCACCCTCTACGACAAGCTCTGGGACGCGCACGCCGTCCACGCCGAGGAGGACGGCACCACCGTCCTGTACATCGACCGCCATCTGGTCCACGAGGTGACCAGTCCGCAGGCCTACGAAGGCCTGCGGCTGGCCGGGCGCAAGGTGTGGCGCGTGAGTTCGGTCGTCGCCACCGCCGATCACAACACGCCCACTTATGGCTGGGAGCATGGCTACGACGGCATCCGTGATCCGATCAGCAAGCAGCAGGTGCAGACGCTGGACGCCAACATCCGTGCCTTCGGTGCGGCGGCGTACTTCCCCTTCCTCGACCGGCGCCAGGGCATCGTCCACGTGATGGGCCCGGAGCAGGGCGCCACGCTGCCGGGCATGACGGTGGTGTGCGGCGATTCGCACACCTCCACCCACGGCGCCTTCGGCGCGCTGGCGCACGGCATCGGCACGAGCGAGGTCGAACACGTCCTGGCCACGCAGACGCTGCTGGCGCGCAAGGCGAAGAACCTGCTCGTCAAGGTCGAAGGTCGGCTGCAGCGCGGCGTGACGGCCAAGGACGTCGTGCTGGCGATCATCGGCCGCATTGGCACGGCCGGTGGCACCGGCTACACGATCGAGTTCGGCGGCTCGGTCATCCGCGCGCTCAGCATGGAAGGGCGCATGACGGTGTGCAACATGGCCATCGAGGCAGGTGCCCGGGCGGGTCTGGTGGCGGTGGACGACCGGACCATCGAATACGTGAAGGGGCGGCCCTTCGCGCCCGGCACCGACCGCGCCAGCGGACGGTTCGTCGGCGGTGTCGAGTGGGAGCAGGCGGTGGCGTACTGGCGCACGCTGCATTCGGACGCCGATGCGAAGTGGGATGCCTTGGTCGAGATCGACGGCGCGCAGATCCTGCCGCAGGTCACCTGGGGCACGAGCCCCGAGATGGTTCTGTCGGTCGAAGACCGCGTCCCCGATCCCGACAAGGAGAAGGACAGCGTCAAGCGCGGGGCCATCGAAAGAGCCCTCGCCTACATGGGCCTGGAGCCGAACAAGGCGCTGTCCGACGTCTTCGTCGACAAGGTCTTCATCGGGTCGTGCACCAACAGCCGCATCGAGGACCTGCGCGAGGCGGCATCGGTCGTGCGACGACTCGGCGGCAGGATCGCGCCGAACATCCGTCTGGCCCTGGTCGTGCCGGGGTCGGGTGTCGTGAAGGCGCAGGCCGAGGCCGAGGGGCTGGACAAGATCTTCACCGGCGCCGGGTTCGATTGGCGCCAACCGGGTTGCTCGATGTGTCTGGGCATGAACGCCGACCGGCTCGAGCCGGGCGAGCGCTGCGCCTCCACGAGCAACCGCAATTTCGAAGGCCGCCAGGGCGCCGGCGGCCGTACCCATCTCGTCAGCCCCGCGATGGCCGCGGCGGCTGCCTTGCAGGGTCATTTCGTCGACGTGCGTCGTCTTTTCTGAGGAGTTCGTGAAGTGAGAGTCATCAAGAGTGTCTTCGCCGTGCTGCTGGTGGCCGGCGCGCTGTCCGGGTGCAACACCGTCAAGGGATTGGGTGAGGATTTCCAGGCCCTCGGTGACGCGGTCAAGCAGACCTTCGGCGGGAAGTGATCCTGCTGACGTGGCGGCCGGTGGCGCATCGCAATCGCCGTCGGTCCCCCCTGTGACGGAGTCTTGAAGATGCAGGCTTTCACCGTGCACCATGGCCTCGTGGCTCCGATGGACCGCGAGAACGTGGACACCGATGCGATCATCCCGAAGCAGTTCCTGAAGTCGATCGCCCGCACGGGCTTCGGCCCGAACCTCTTCGACGAGTGGCGCTACCTGGACAAGGGCGAGCCCGGGCAGGATCCTGCGTCGCGCAGGCCCAACCCGGATTTCGTGCTGAACCAACCGCGCTACCAGGGGGCTTCGGTCCTGGTCGCCCGTCGGAACTTCGGCTGCGGCTCCAGCCGCGAGCACGCCCCGTGGGCGCTGGGTCAGTACGGCTTCAGAGCCCTGATCGCGCCGAGCTACGCCGACATCTTCTTCAACAACTGCTTCAAGAACGGCCTGTTGCCCATTGTCCTGCCTGAGGGGCAGGTGGCGCGGCTGTTCGATGAGGTGCACGGTTTCGCCGGCTTTTCGCTTACCGTGGATCTGCACCGGCAGGTCGTGGTCAAGCCTGACGGCAGCGAGCTGTCCTTCGACGTCGAACCCTTCCGCAAGTACTGCCTGGTCAACGGCTTCGACGACATCGGACTGACGCTGCGTCATGCCGACAAGATCCGCTCCTTCGAATCCGAGCGTCTGGCCCGGATGCCCTGGCTCGCGACGACCTGAACATGAAGATCGCCATCCTCCCCGGTGACGGCATCGGCACCGAGATCATGGCCGAGGCCGTCAAGGTGCTCGGCGCACTCGACCTGCCCTTCGAATCCGAGACCGCCCTGGTCGGCGGCGTCGCCTACGACGCGCACGGCCACCCGCTGCCCGAGTCCACGTTGAACCTTGCCAAGGCGGCCGACGCGGTGCTCTTCGGTGCGGTGGGCGACTGGAAGTACGACAAGCTCGAGCGCCAGTTCCGCCCGGAGCAGGCCATCCTGGGCCTGCGCAGGCACCTGGGGCTGTTCGCCAACTTCCGGCCGGCGATCTGCTACGAGCAGCTGACCCACGCGTCGAGCCTGAAGCCCGAGCTGGTGGCGGGGCTGGACATTCTGATCATCCGTGAACTCACCGGTGACATCTACTTCGGCCAGCCGCGCGGCCGTCGCACCGCCGTCGACGGCCACTTCCCCGGCAGCGAGGAAGCCTTCGACACGATGCGCTACAGCCGCCCCGAGATCGAGCGCATCGCGCACGTGGCCTTCCAGGCCGCGCGCAAGCGCCAGCGCAAGGTCACGAGTGTGGACAAGGCCAACGTGCTGGAGACCTTCCAGTTCTGGAAGGACGTGGTCACCGAGGTCCACCGGCAGTACCCGGACGTCGAGCTCGAGCACATGTACGTCGACAACGCCGCGATGCAGTTGGTGCGCGCCCCGAAGAAGTTCGACGTGGTCGTCACCGGCAACATGTTCGGCGACATCCTGTCGGATGAGGCGGCGATGCTGACCGGCTCGATCGGGATGCTGCCTTCGGCGTCGCTCGACAAGAACGGCAAGGGGCTCTACGAGCCTAGCCATGGCAGCGCGCCGGACATCGCCGGCAAGGGACTGGCCAATCCTCTGGCCACCATCCTGTCGGCCGCGATGATGCTGCGCTACACCCTGAACCAGGCGCAGGCCGCCGACCGCATCGAGGGCGCCGTCAAGGCCGTGCTGGCCGCCGGCCTGCGGACGTCCGACATCTGGAGCGAGGGCACCCGGCGCGTGGGCACACGCGAGATGGGCGACGCCGTCGTCGCCGCGCTGCGCGGCAAAACCATCACCACCACCCGGAGCTGAGCGCTCCCGGATCGTCTCGCCTTCCGTCCTGGACCCCGGCGACACGAGCCGGAGCAAGCAGGGGTCCTGTTCGACTGGAAAGGCAAGACTGTCATGGCAATCAAGATCAATTCCCTCGTTGGCCTGGTCGGCTGGCGGGGTATGGTCGGGTCCGTGCTCATGGAGCGCATGCAGGCCGAAGGCGACTTCGACCTCATCGAGCCCATGTTCTTCTCCACCTCCAACGCCGCGGGCGCCGCCCCGGCGATGGCGCGCAACGAGACCCGACTGCAGGATGCCTACGACATCGATACGCTACGCCGCTGCGAGATCATCGTCACGGCGCAGGGCGGCGACTACACGACCGAGGTATATCCGAAGCTGCGCGCCAGCGGCTGGACGGGCCACTGGATCGACGCCGCCTCCACGCTGCGGATGAAGGACGAGGCGGTGATCATCCTCGACCCGGTCAACATGCCCGTCATCCGCGATGCGTTGGCGCGGGGCGGGCGCGACTGGGTCGGCGGCAACTGCACGGTCAGTTGCATGCTGATGGGCGTCGGTGCGCTGTACAAGGCCGGCCTCGTCGAGTGGATGAGCACACAGACCTACCAGGCGGCTTCAGGTGGCGGCGCGCAGCACATGCGTGAACTGCTGACGCAGTACGGCACGCTCAACGCCGAGGTTCGGTCGCTCCTCGACGACCCGAAGAGCGCCATCCTGGAGATCGATCGCCGTGTCATCGCCCGCCAACGGGGCATGGCGGCCGACGAGACCGCGAACTTCGGCGTGCCGCTGGCGGGATCGTTGATCCCCTGGATCGACAAGGACATGGGCAACGGGGTCTCGCGCGAAGAGTGGAAGGGCATGGCCGAGACCAACAAGATCCTGGGGCAGGGGCCGGGGTTCGGCAGCGCCGCGGTGCCGGTGGACGGCTTCTGCGTGCGGGTGGGCGCGATGCGCTGCCACAGCCAGGCGCTGACGTTCAAGCTCAAGAAGGACGTGCCGCTTGCCGATATCGAAGACATGATCGCTGCCGACAACGCCTGGGTGAAGGTCGTGCCCAACACCCGGGAGGCGACTTTGCGCGACTTGACGCCGGTGTCCGTGACGGGCACGATGTCGATCCCGGTGGGGCGTTTGCGGAAAATGGCCATGGGACCGGAGTATCTGGGGGCCTTCACGATCGGTGACCAGTTGCTCTGGGGGGCCGCGGAGCCCCTCAGGCGCATGCTGCGCATTCTCCTGGACGCTTGAGCGCGTCCGTCAACGACTAGAAGCCGAGGAGCTGTGTTGAAACCGGAATCGCCTGTTCTGCCAAGGCGCGGGAGAGCCCGGGTTTCGACGCGCCCCGTGCTCTCCGGCATGGCCGCTGCCACGCTGCTCGCGCTTGCGTCGTCGGTCCACGCTTTCAGCCTCGGTCGGATGAATGTGTTGTCGGCGCTCGGCGAGCCGCTGCGCGCCGAGATCGACGTCACCAGTCTGAGCGCCGAGCAGACGGCCTCCCTGCAGGTCGGCCTGGCTTCGGCCGAGGTCTACCGCGCGGCGGGGATGGATTACTCCGAGCTGCTGCGCGGCACACAGGTCACGCTCACCCGCCGCCCCGATGGACGCAGCGTCCTGCAGGTGTCGAGCGATCGCGCCGCACGTGACCCCTTCATCGACCTGATCCTGCAGGCGACATGGGCCAATGGCCGACTGGTGCGCGAGTACACCGTGCTGCTGGATCCGCCTCGGCCCGATGCGCCGTCGGCGAACGAGCCGCGGCCGGCCGCGCCGGCCAACGTGGCAGTGGATGTCGCGCCCGCGGCGCCGGTCGCGTCGGCGTCGATGGCGACGGCCGCACCCGCGGCTGCGGCCCCGCCGGCGGCGCCTGCTGCGACCCCGGCGCCTGCGCCGGCCCGGCCCGTGGCGGCGACCCCTGCGCCGCCCGTGCCCGCGTTGCCGCCTGCGGCGTCCTCGACACGCAGCACGTCTTCGTCACCGTCCGCCCCGTCGCCTGCGCCTGGCAGGACGGCGTCGACCCTGCCGGGCCCTGCCGCTGCCGCGGGCGGACGCGCGCTGAGCAGCACGGCGCCCGCCGCAAGGCCCGCGGCGCCGGCCACGGCGTCGGCCAGCCCTTCGGCCAAGGTGCGCGCACGTCCCGCGGCGACGAGCCGGACGTCTCCCCCGTCCATCGCGGGGAAGTACACCGTCAAGGCCGGCGACACGCTCTACCGGATCGCCCGCGACGCACGCCCCGAGGCCGTGTCCCTCGACCAGATGCTGGTGGCGTTGTACCGCAGCAATCCGCGCGCCTTCAGCGGCGACAACATGAACAGGCTGTTCGCGGGCGCCGTGCTCACGGTGCCCGATGCGGCCGCGGTGGCCGGGATCACGCCGGGCGAAGCCCGGCAGGTCATCCAGGCCCACAGCGCCGACATGACGGCGTACCGCCAGCGATTGGCCGCACGCGCCGGCCTGATGGGCGAGGACAGTGCGACCCGCGCCAGCGGCCGTGTCGAGGCCCTGGTGCAGGATCGCACACGGCCCGCCTCGGCAAGCCCGGATCAGTTGAAGTTGTCCCAGGCATCGGTTGCCGGCAAGCCGGCCCCGGAGGCCGCGCTGTCCCAGCAGGCAGCGGCCCAGGAGGCTGGCCGGCGAGAGGGTGAGTTGCAGCGCAACATCGAGGCCCTCAAGCAACTGGAGGGCGATGCGAAGACGGCCTCGGGTCCTGCCGGTGCGCCGACGACGGGAGACCGACCGGCGGGATCCGTCGTGGCTGGCACGGCTGGCGGCGAAAGCGCCGGCCTGCCCGCCGTGGCCGCCGCACAGCCTGCCCTGGCCGACGCGCCGGCACAGCCGGGCGCGGAAGCCGCCACCCCGTCATCGCCCGCCGCTGCCGATGCCACTGCCCCCGCCCCCGCGGGCGCGGACACCGAGGACGCCCACAGTCCGATGCTGGCCATGTACGGGCTGGCGGCGGGAGGTGCGTTGGGCACCTTGTTGCTCGCGCTGGGTGGGGCGCGCTGGATCCGGCGACGCAAGGGCAAGGCCGGTGCGTCCTTCCTGCCGGAGCACGAAGCGATCGAGCCCAGCGGCGACCTGCCCGAGGTTCCCTCGCTGAATGCATCGACGATGAGCTTCGACGATGCCGTGGCTCAGCGCATGGGCGCGCAGATCGATCCAGGACCAGAGGCAGCGGAGCCGCGCAGCGCCGATCCTGTGGCCGAGGCCGATGTCTACATCGCCTACGGCCGGCTCCAGCAGGCGGAGGGTCTGTTGCAATCGGCCATGCGCGACGAGCCGCACCGCCTGGACATCCAGGTGAAACTGCTCGAACTCCACGCGATGCAGAAGGACCTGGAGGCCTTCGATGCGCAGGCGGAGACGCTGTACGAGATGAGCGGCGGCCAAGGCCCCGAGTGGACGCGCGCGCTGAGCCTGCGCCGCTCGCTCGCGCCGGCGCCGGCGCCCGCACCCCGCGCGTCGGCAGCGGAGCCGGATCGATCGTTCGAGGACGACGTCGACCTGGCCTTCCCACCTGAGCCGGCCGGGACGCTGGCGCCCACGCTGGATGCGAACGAGGTGAGCGCGATGGCGCGTGCGCCCCGTCCGGTGCCCGTGGGTGCGTCCTCGCTCCCGCCGCGGCCCACGCGGCCGGAGGCCCTGCCATCCCTCGGGCCGGAACCTCAGCAGACCGAGGCCGGGGACTTCTCGCTCGATCTGGACGCCACCGTCGTCTCACGTCCGCCGCGTCCGCAACGCGATGTCGACCTGGGGCAGACCCCGTTGCCCGGTGCCGCCGATCCCGAGGCAGGTGACCCGCTGGACCGCAAGCTCGCGCTGGCGGAGGAGTTCATCCAGATCGGCGACGTCGAAGGCGCGCGCGACCTCCTGGTGGAGGTGGACGCCAAGGGCGACGGCCCCTTGAAGGAACGCGCGCAACGCCTGCTGAGCACGCTCGGCTGACGACCCGGACCTCCGGGTCGGACAGCCACGCGCCCTTGGACGTTCTGCGCCCCATGAAACCCGTGCGCTGGGTCGGCGACGCTCACCACGGGACGGAACCGCACGCCCGTCGGTGCCGCGGAGCGGCTCGCCCCGACATCTCTTTCCGGCCCAGTGGCACACCTCTCGAACGCTGAGTCGCCTGCAGCGCTGGCCGCGACGGGGCCGCGTCTGGCTCTGGGGATTTCCTACGACGGCGCCCGGTATCAGGGTTGGCAGTCGCAACCTGGCGGGAGGACGGTGCAGGACGCGCTCGAGCAGGCGCTCGGCGAGTTCGCCACGCAGAAGGTTCGCACGGTCTGTGCCGGTCGCACCGACGCCGGCGTGCACGGGATCGGTCAGGTCGTGCACCTCGACCCACCGGTGGAGCGTGACCCCTTCTCCTGGGTGCGCGGCACGAACCGCTACCTGCCTGCCGACATCGCCGTGCAATGGTGCCGCAGCGTGCCCACCCATTTCCACGCCCGGAACAGCGCCCGGGGGCGTCGATACCGCTACCTCGTGCTCGAGTCCCCGGTGCGGCCCTCGCTGGAGGCGGGTCGCTGCGCCTGGGTCTTCCGGCCACTCGACGGGCTGAAGATGCAGGACGCCGCCGACCGGTTGATCGGCACCCGGGATTTCAGCGCCTTCCGTGCGGCGCAATGTCAGGCGCTCTCGCCGGTGAAGACGCTGCGCACCGTGCGGGTCAGCCGCCACGGCGCTTACTGGCGCTTCGAGTTCGAGGCCGATGCCTTCCTGCATCACATGGTGCGCAACATCATGGGTTGCCTGCTGGCCGTGGGCGCCGGCACGCGGGCGCCGGTCTGGATCGAGGAGGTCCTGCACTCGAGACGGCGCGAGCATGCCGCACCGACCGCGTCCGCGGCGGGCCTTTATTTCATCGGCCCGCAGTACGACCCGGCCTACGATCTGCCGTCACAATCCGCCGCGCTGGATTGGATCCCCTGATCGCGCAGCCGCAAGCGCCGGCCCGGCGGGACTCACGCCGTCCGGCCCGACCGCATGTACCGCACACGCATCAAGATCTGCGGCCTCACCAGAGAGGCCGACGTGGACGCCGCCGTCGAGGCGGGAGCCGACGCCATCGGCTTCGTCCTCTATCCGCGCAGCCCCCGGGCCGTCGGCACGGCACGCGCGGCGGACCTGGCGCGGCGCCTGCCGCCTTTCGTCACGCCGGTGCTGTTGTTCGTCAACGCTTCTGCCGAGGACCTGGCGGCGGGACTCGACGCCGTGCCGAATGCCTTGCTGCAGTTCCATGGCGACGAATCGCCGCAGCAATGCCGCGCGCTCCGTCGGGCCTATCTTCGTGCCGTGCGCATGGGGCCGCAGACCGATTTGCTAGACTGCGCCGCTCGTTATGCCGACGCTCAGGCCCTCCTGCTCGACGCCCATGTGGAGGGGTACGGTGGCGGTGGAAAGGTCTTCGATTGGTCGCTCGTCCTGCCCGGCGTGGCTTGTCGGGTCGTTTTGTCTGGTGGGTTGAATCCTGCAAATGTGATCGATGGGATCTCACGCGTGCGGCCTTGGGCCGTTGACGTGAGTTCCGGCGTCGAGTCGGGCAAGGGTCTGAAGGACGCCTTGCTGATGCGCCGGTTCTGTGACGCCGTGCGCGCCGCCGATGCCTCGATCGCGGCAGCGCCCGGACCTGGAGAACCCCGATGATCGACTACCAGCAACCCGATGCCCGCGGGCATTTCGGTCCCTACGGCGGCACCTTCGTCGCCGAGACCCTGATCCATGCGCTCGACGAACTCCGTCAAGCCTACGACACGGCGCGGCAGGACTCGGCCTTCATGGCCGAGTTCCGCCATGAACTGGCGCATTTCGTCGGCCGCCCGAGCCCGATCTACCACGCCGCGCGCCTGAGCCGGGAGATCGGCGGGGCGCAGATCCACCTCAAGCGCGAGGACCTCAACCACACCGGCGCGCACAAGGTCAACAACACCATCGGGCAGGCGCTCCTGGCGCGTCGCATGGGCAAGCCCCGCGTGATCGCCGAGACCGGTGCCGGCCAGCACGGCGTGGCCACGGCCACGATCTGCGCCCGCTACGGGTTGGAGTGTGTGGTCTATATGGGCAGCGAGGACGTCAAGCGGCAGTCGCCCAACGTCTATCGCATGCATCTGCTCGGTGCCAAGGTGGTGCCGGTGGAGTCCGGCAGCCGCACCCTGAAGGACGCGCTGAACGAAGCCCTGCGCGATTGGGTCACCAACGTCGAGAACACCTTCTACATCATCGGCACCGTGGCGGGCCCGCATCCCTACCCGACGCTGGTGCGCGACTTCCAGAGCGTGATCGGGCAGGAGTGCCTGACGCAGATGCCGGCACAGGTCGGGCGCCAGCCCGACGCGGTCATCGCCTGCGTGGGCGGCGGCAGCAACGCCATGGGGATCTTCCACCCCTACATCCCCCACGAAGCGACGCGACTGATCGGCGTCGAGGCGGCCGGCGAGGGCCTGGACAGCGGCAAGCACTCGGCCTCGCTGACGCGCGGGTCGCCCGGCGTGCTGCACGGCAACCGCACCTATCTGCTGCAGGACGACAATGGCCAGATCACCGAGACGCACTCGATCTCCGCCGGACTCGACTACCCGGGCGTCGGGCCCGAGCACGCCTACCTGAAGGACATCGGGCGCGCCGAGTACGTCGGCGTGACCGACGCCGAGGCCCTGCAGGCCTTCCATCGCCTGTGCCGCACCGAAGGCATCATCCCGGCGCTCGAATCGAGCCACGCGGTGGCCTACGCCATGAAACTCGCCGCGACGATGCGCGCCGACCAGCACCTGCTGGTCAACCTCTCGGGCCGGGGCGACAAGGACATCGGCACGGTGGCCGACCTGTCGGGTGCCGACTTCTACTGCCGGCCGTCCTGCAGGGGGCAGGGCGTCAAGGGCGGCGCGGCCGTGATGGCCATGCCCGGAGGTGTGCAATGAGTGCCCGCGGCCGCATCCAGCAGGCGCTGGGAGACCTCAAGGCCCAGGGCCGAAAGGCCCTGATCCCCTACATGACCGCCGGCGACCCGGATCCGTCGGCGACGGTGGCACTGATGCACGCGCTCGTCCAGGGCGGGGCTGACGTCATCGAACTCGGCGTGCCGTTCTCGGACCCGATGGCCGATGGCCCGGTGATCCAGAAGGCCAGCGAGCGTGCGCTCGCGCGGGGCGTGGGCCTGTCGCAGGTGTTGACGTGGGTGGCGGCTTTCCGCGCCGACGACGCGCGCACGCCGGTGGTGTTGATGGGCTATGCCAACCCGATCGAGCGTTACGACCTGCGCCACGGCGAGGGGGCCTTCGTTCGCGATGCCGCCGCAGCTGGCGTCGACGGCGTGCTGGTCGTCGACTACCCACCTGAAGAGTGCGCGGCGTTCGCGCAGCGCCTGCACGCCGCGGGCATGGACCCGATCTTCCTGCTCGCGCCCACCTCCACAGAGGCGCGCATGCGCGAGGTCGGGCGCATCGCCACCGGCTATGTCTACTATGTCTCGCTCAAGGGCGTGACGGGCGCCGGGCACATCGATACCGAGGCCGTGGCACAGGTGGTGCCGCGCATTCGACAGCATGTGAAGGTGCCGGTGGGGGTGGGCTTCGGCATCCGCGACGGACAGACGGCGCGTGCGGTGGCCGATGTGGCCGATGCCGTGGTCATCGGCAGCCGCCTCGTCCAGATCCTGGAGTCGGCGCCGAGCGACAATAAGGCCCGCGCGGCGCAGGACTTCATGGCCGAGATCCGAACCGCGCTCGACGCATGAGGGCCTGAGGAGACGCGACGATGAGTTGGCTCGAGAAGCTGCTGCCCCCGAAGATCCAGCGCACGGACCCCAGCGAACGTCGCTCGGTTCCCGAAGGCCTGTGGATCAAGTGCCCTTCCTGCGAATCGGTGCTGTACCGGGCGGACCTGGAGAAGAACCTCAACGTCTGCCCCAAGTGCTCGCATCACCACCGGATCGCGGCACGCGCCCGGCTCGACGCCTTCCTCGATGCCGAGGGGCGCTTCGAGATCGGTCAGGAGGTGCTGCCGGTGGACGCGTTGAAGTTCCGCGACAGCAAGAAGTACCCCGAGCGACTCAAGTCGGCGCTGGAGAGCACCGGCGAGACGGACGCCTTGGTCGTGATCGGCGGCACCGTGCTGAGCGTTCCTGTCGTCGCCGCCTGCTTCGAGTTCGATTTCATGGGCGGCTCCATGGGCTCGGTCGTGGGCGAGCGCTTCGTGCGGGGGGTGCAGGCGGCCATCGAGCAGAAGACGGCCTTCGTGTGCTTCTGTGCCACGGGGGGTGCGCGCATGCAGGAAGGGCTGCTGAGCCTGCTGCAGATGGCCAAGACCAACGCCTCGCTGACCAATCTGGCACGCGCGCGGCTGCCTTTCGTCAGCGTGTTGACCGACCCGACCATGGGAGGCGTCTCGGCCAGTTTCGCCTTCATGGGGGATGTGGTCATCGCCGAACCCCAGGCCTTGGTGGGCTTTGCCGGGCCGAGGGTGATCGAGAACACGGTGCGCGAAAAACTCCCCGAGGGGTTCCAGCGCGCCGAGTTCCTGCTGGGCAAGGGCGCCGTCGACATGATCGTCGATCGCCGCGAACTGCGTTCCCGCGTGGCCCGTGCCGTCGCGATGCTGACGGGTCAGAGCGCAGACGCACTGGCCTGAGAGTCTGAGTAGCCGTGCCGCCCGCGCGCTGCGGTCTTCACTTCCTGTCCTCCTGTCCTCCATGACCTGTCCGACCACTCTGGCCGGTTGGCTGTCCCATTGCGAGCGCCTGCACCCTGTGGGCATCGACCTGTCGCTGGATCGGGTGGCGCAGGTGCGGGCCCGCATGGGATTGCACTTCGATGTGCCGGTGGTCACGGTGGCCGGCACCAACGGCAAGGGTTCGACCTGCGCGATGCTCGAATCGATCGCGATGCAGGCGGGCTACCGCGTGGGTCTGTACACCAGCCCGCACCTGATCGATTTCGAGGAGCGCTGCCGCGTCCAGGGCACCGCTGTGGATGCGCAGCGCCTGCTGCCGCACTTCGAGGCGGTCGAGGCCTTACGGGGCGACGTGCCGCTGACCTATTTCGAGTTCACCACGCTGGCCATCCTGCGCCTGTTGTCCGAGGCGGGACTGGACCTCGTGATCCTGGAGGTGGGGCTGGGCGGGCGGCTGGATGCGGTGAACGTCATCGATGCCGACTGCGTGGTCATCACCAGCATCGACATCGATCATGTCGAGTACCTGGGCCCGGACCGGGAGAGCATCGGGCGCGAGAAGGCGCATGTGATGCGGCCTGGCCGGCCGGCGATCGTCAGCGACCCGATGCCCCCGCAAAGCGTGCTCGACCACGGGAAGTCGATCGGCGCCGACCTGTGGCTGTCGGGCCGTGACTTCGTCTTCTCGGGTGACCGGCAGCAATGGCAGTGGGCCGGACGGTCCCAGCGCTTCAGCGGCCTGGGGTACCCGGCGCTGCGTGGGGCGAATCAACTGATCAACGCCGCCGGGGTGCTGGCCGCCTTCGAGGCGATTCGACCTCGTCTGCCCGTGACGGCGCAGGCGGTGCGCGCCGGCATCGCGCTGGTGGAGTTGCCAGGGCGCTTCCAGGTCGTGCCCGGGCAGCCGACCCTGGTGCTCGACGTGGCGCACAACGACCAGTCGGTGGCCACGCTGGCGGTGAACCTCGACCAGATGGGCTTCTTCCCGCGCACCCGCGCGGTGTTCGGCGCGATGCGCGACAAGGACGTCGGCTCGATGCTGCGGCGCATGGCGCCCTTGGTGGACGAGTGGCATTTCTGCGATCTCGACACCCCGCGCGCTGCACGCGCCGAGGCGCTGGCGAGTCAGTGGTCGCTCGTGCAAGCGGCCCTGTCCGCCACCCAGCGACGCGACGTGCCCGTGCACCTGCACGCGAGCCCGCCAGAGGGGCTGCGGGCGGCGTGGGACCGTGCCGAACCCACGGACCGCATCGTCGTGTTCGGTTCGTTCTACACCGTCGGCCCCGTCCTGAAATCCGGGCTGCCCCAACGTGCCGCCCCGCACATCGGGGCGACGCCGTGAGTTCGATGACGTACGGCCGCATGCCCGGTGCCGCCCTGCAGGCAGGCCGGGGCTTGACCGCCGGACGAGGCCACCATGTCTGAAGCCGGCTTCCTGGCGCGCTTCAGGCGCGCCCGGCCTGCGGCCCCGCCGGATCGCGAGGAGCCCTCCTTGCTGCCGCGCAAGCGCGCCACGCCACCGCCGGCGAGTTCGGTGAACGTGGCCGTGGATCAGGCGCGTCGCCAGGCGAGGCAACGGCTGATCGGTGCGGGCGTGCTGTTGTCGCTGGGCGTGATCGCCTTTCCGGTGGTGTTCGAGACACAGCCGCGGCCTGTGGTCGCGCCGGATCTGCCGATGCGCCTGACCCGTGAACCGGTCGCCCCGACGTCGACACAGACGAGACCGCTCGCGCAGCGGGAGATCGCGTCGCGTCCGGCATCGGCGCAGACGACGGACATGCCGCCCGGATCGGCGACCGACGCCGAGCCTGTGTCGGAGCCTGTGTCGGAGCCTGTAGCGGGTGGGGGCGTCATGACCCCCGCTTCCACCACGGCGGAGGCTGCGGGGCCTGCACAGTCCCCAAGCGCCGCACCGACGCTGTCGCCCTCCGCCGGCACCGCCGAACGCCTGCCAGACCCTGCGGCCAAGCGTGCGCCCGTGTCCGGTTCCGCAACCGTCTCGCCCGCCCCGGCTGCGGGCGCCTCGGTCGGGTCGGCCGGTGCTCCGGCCACCGCGGCTGCCGCGGCGCCCTCGGCCGCTTCATCCACCCCAGCCGCCCCAGCCGCCCCAGCCGCCCCAGCGGTGTCGGCGGCCCCTGCGGCCCGTGAGTCACCGACTGCGCCAGCCGCAGCCCCGCGCTTCATCGTCCAGGTGGGCGCCTTCGCCGACGCGGGCTCGGTGCGCAGCCTCCGCGCCCGGATCGAGCGATTGGGTCTGTCGACCTACACCCAGGCGGTCGACACCGCGGCGGGGCGGCGGATACGGGTTCGGATGGGACCTTATGAAAGCCGCGAGGACGCCAACCGTGCGCTGGAGAAACTCCAGCAGTCCGGCGTGTCGGGCGGGATGGTGCTGACGCTGTGATGGCTGCGGCGACGACGGTCGACGGGATCTTCGCCGGCATCCTGCTCCTGTCGATGGCCATCGGCGTGGCGCGTGGCCTCGTGTTCGAGATGATGGGCCTGGCGGGGTGGGTGGTGGCGTACTTCGGCGCCGCGTGGCTGGCGCCGCGTGTCGCGCCGTGGATCCCGGTGGGCGAAGCAGGCTCCGCGCTGAACCAGTCGGCCGCGATGGTCGTGTCCTTCCTCGCGGTGCTGATCGCCTGGGGGCTGTTGGCCCGGGTGATGCGCTGGCTGGTGTCCGCCACCCCCTTGTCGCTGATGGATCGCGTGCTCGGGGGGGTCTTCGGCGTGCTGCGTGGTGGCGTGCTGCTGCTGGCGCTGACCACCGTGGTGCTGCTGACACCCGCGGCACAATCCTCCTGGTGGTCTGGATCCCAGGCCGCTCCCTGGCTGGTGGGTCTGGTCAAGGGGATCAAGCCGATGCTTCCGCCCGAGATCGGGCAGTGGCTCCCGGCCTGACCCTGCGGACGCGCACACGGCTCAACCTGTTCGGACCCACCTCCATGTGCGGCATCGTCGGTGTCCTCTCCCGGGCGCCTGCCAACCAGATGATCTACGACGCGCTGCTGCTGCTGCAGCATCGCGGACAGGACGCGGCCGGCATCGTCACGATGCAAGGCACCACCTGCTACATGCACAAGGCGCGCGGCATGGTGCGCGACGTCTTCCGCACGCGCAACATGCGCGCGCTGCCGGGCACGGTGGGCCTGGGGCAGGTGCGCTACCCCACGGCCGGCAACGCCTTCAGCGAGGAAGAGGCGCAGCCCTTCTACGTCAACGCGCCCTTTGGCATCGTCCTCGTGCACAACGGCAATCTGACGAATGCCCAGGCCCTGAAGGCCGAGCTCTTCGATGTCGACCGGCGACACATCAACACCGGCAGCGACACCGAGGTGCTGATCAATGTGCTGGCCCACGAGCTCGAGCAGGTCGCACGCGAGCTTCCGCTGACGTCGGACCAGATCTTCCGTGCCGTGGCCGGCGTGCATCGACGGGTGCGCGGCTCGTACGCGGTGATCGCGCTCATCGCCGGGCATGGTCTGCTGGCCTTCCGTGACCCGCACGGCATCCGGCCGTTGTGCTTCGGCACGAGCACAGGCTCCACAGGCCCGGAGTTCATGGTCGCGAGCGAATCGGTGGCGCTCGAGGGCACGGGCCACACACTCGCCCGCGACATCGCCCCCGGCGAAGCACTCTTCCTGGGGCTGGACGGGCGCCTGCACACCCAGCAGTGCGCAGAGCGCCCGAGCCTGCATCCCTGCATGTTCGAGTATGTCTACCTCGCGCGGCCGGACTCGGTCATCGACGGCGTCTCGGTGTACCAGGCGCGGCTGAACCTGGGCGAGACGCTGGCCCAGCGTGTCATCTCGACCATGCCGCCCACCGAGATCGACGTCGTGATCCCCATCCCCGAGTCGAGCCGGCCGAGTGCGATGCAACTGGCCTACCGCATCGGCCGCCCCTACCGCGAGGGCTTCATCAAGAACCGCTACGTCGGCCGGACCTTCATCATGCCGGGGCAGGCGGTGCGCCGCAAGAGCGTGCGCCAGAAGCTCAACGCCATCGGCATGGAGTTCAAGGGACGCAATGTGCTGCTGGTCGACGACTCCATCGTGCGCGGCACGACCAGCAAGGAGATCGTACAGATGGCGCGCGAGGCCGGCGCGCGCAAGGTCTACATGGCGTCGGCGGCGCCGCCGGTGCGTCATCCCAACGTCTACGGCATCGACATGCCCACGCGCGAGGAACTGGTCGCCCACGGTCGCAGCCTCGAGGAAGTGCGCGCCTTCATCGGCGCTGATGCCCTGGTCTACCAGGACGTGGACGCGATGAAGCGCGTGGTCGCGGCATTGAACCCGCGGCTCGATGGCTTCGAGGCCAGTTGCTTCGACGGCCACTACATCACCGGCGACATCGGCGCCGACGAACTCTCGAACCTCGAGGCCGGCCGCCGCGCCCAACCCGAAGAAGAAGAGGATCCCGCGCGTGGACGGCTTGCGTTGCACGCCGCGGGCCAAGGACGATGATGAACCCACTGAAGAAGACCCTGCCGCGCGTGGCGCTGCCCGCCGACGCCCGGCTCGACACCCTGGCCGTGCGCGAGGGACTGCCGCCCTCACCCTGGGGTGAGAACTCCGAGGCTCTGTTCCTCACGAGCTGCTTCGTCCATCCCGACGCCGCCAGCGCCGCCCGGCGCTTCGTGAACGAGGAGGAGGCCTTCGTCTACAGCCGCTTCTCCAACCCCAACGTGACCATCATGGAGCGCCGCCTGGCGGCGCTGGAGGGCACCGAGGCCTGCATCGGCACCAGCAGCGGCATGGGCGCCATCCTGCTGCTCTTTCTGAGCTTGCTGAAGGCCGGTGACCACGTGGTGTGCTCGCGCAGCGTCTTCGGGGCGACGATCAAGCTGCTTCAGGGCGAGTTCGGCAAGTTCGGCGTGGAGTCGAGCTTCGTCGCCCAGACCGACCTTGCGCAGTGGCGCGCGGCGATGCGCCCCAACACCCGGCTGCTGTTTGCCGAGACCCCGACCAACCCCATGACCGAGGTCTGCGACATCCGCGCCCTGGCCGACATCGCGCACGAGGGCGGGGCGCTGCTCGTGGTCGACAACTGCCTGTGCTCGCCGGCGCTGCAGCAGCCGGTCAAGTTCGGCGCCGACATCGTGATGCACTCGGGCACGAAGTTCCTCGACGGCCAGGGGCGCGTGAACGCCGGCGCGCTGTGCGCGAGCGAGGAACTGGTCGCGGGCAAGTTCGTGCCGATGATGCGCAGCGCCGGCGTCAACCTCTCGCCCTTCAACGCCTGGGTCGTGGCCAAGGGCATGGAGACGCTGTCCGTGCGCGTGCGTGAGCAGAGCGCGCGCGCGCTGCAGATCGCGCAGTGGCTCGAGGCGCACCCGGCGGTCGAGCGCGTGCTCCATCCGGGTCTGGCCTCGCACCCGCAGCACGCGCTGGCCATGCTCCAGCAGAACGGGCAGGGCGGGGCGGTGATCACCTTCGTCGTCAAGGGCGGGCGTGAGGAGGCCTTCTCGGTCATCGACGCCACGCAGGTCTGCAGCATCGCAGCCAACTTCGGCGATGTGCGCTCCATCATCACGCATCCGGCCAGCACCACGCACGGCCGTCTGACCGAGGAGCAGCGCCAGGCCGCCGGCATCGGCCAGGGCATGATCCGCCTGGGCGTCGGGCTCGAGGACGTCGAGGACGTCAAGGCCGACCTCGCCCGGGGGCTGGACCGGCTGGTGGCTTGATCACAAGCGCCGCGTCCGCGCCGCAACCCTCCTTGAACCCCAGGATGCCATGACCGTCCGCACCCGCATCGCTCCCTCGCCCACAGGCTTCCTGCATCTGGGCACCGCGCGCACGGCGCTGTATTCCTGGGCCTACGCGCGTCATCATGGCGGTCAGTTCGTGCTGCGCATCGAGGACACCGACGTGGCCCGTTCGACGCAGGACTCGGTGGACCAGATCGTGGCCTCGATGCACTGGCTCGGTCTGGACTGCGACGAGGGGCCCATCTTCCAGATGCAGCGGCTGGCGCGCTACCACGAGGTGGCGGAGCAACTCATCGCCGCGGGCCTCGCCTACCGCTGCTGGTGCACGCCCGAGGAACTGGATGCCATGCGTGAGGCCCAGCGCGCGCGCGGCGAGAAGACGCGTTACGACGGACGCTGGCGCCCCGAGCCGGGCAAGGTGCTGCCGCCGGTGCCGGCAGGCGTCCAGCCGGTGGTGCGCTTCCGCAACCCGCTGGATGGCGAGGTGAGCTGGAACGACCTCGTCAAGGGGCCGATCACCATCGCCAACCGCGAGATCGACGACCTCATCATCCTGCGCCATCCGCCCGAGGACGCCACCGCCGACCTGCCCGAGGCCGCGCGCGCGCTGGGCGTGCCGACCTACAACTTCGCTGTCGTCGTCGACGACTGGGACATGCGCATCACGCACGTCTTCCGAGGCGATGAGCACGTCAACAACACGCCCTGGCAGATCAACATCTTCGAGGCGATCTTCCGACTGCGGGACGTGCTGTCACCTGCACCCGCTACCGGGCAGGTGCCTGCGCTGCCGCAGTATGGTCACCTGCCGATCATCCTCGGCGACGACGGGCTGAAGTTGTCCAAGCGCCGCGGCGCCGTCAGCGTCACCGCCTACGAGGACGCGGGCTACCTGCCCGAGGCGATGCTCAACTACCTCGCGCGCCTGGGTTGGAGCCACGGCGACGAGGAGTTGTTCACGCGCGAGCAGATGGTGGCCTGGTTCGACGGCTCGCACCTGTCGAAGAGCCCGGCGCAGTGGGACCCGGCCAAGCTCGCCTGGGTGAACGCGCACTACATGAAGCAGGCCGACAACGATCGGCTGTCCAGGCTCGTGTCGCAGCAACTGGCCAGCCGCGGCGTGCAGGTGCCTGATGCATTCGACACGATCGCGGCCTGCGCATTGTTCAAGGACCGCTGCAGTACCGTGGTCGAACTCGCGGATTGGCTCGAGATGTTCTTCGTCGAGGTCCGCCCGACCGCGGCTGATCTTGCGACGCACCTGACCGATGCCGTGGTGCCGGCGCTGCGCACCTTGCGTGACCTGCTCGCGAACGCGACACCCTGGGACAAGGCCTCTGTCGCACAGGCGATGAAGCAGGCGCTTGCTGCGCATGGCCTGAAGATGCCGCAATTGGCGCCTGCAGTGCGAGTGCTGGTGTGCGGGCGCGTCCAGACGCCGTCGATCGATGCGGTGCTGGCCTTGTTCGAACGACGAAGTGTTCTGGAGCGGATGCAACACGAATGATCGATCAGCCCATTTTCCGTGCTATAGTGCAGGGCTTGACTGATCGGCGACACGCCAGCGGTTCAAAAAACCGGGGGTATAGCTCAGCTGGGAGAGCGCTTGCATGGCATGCAAGAGGTCAGCGGTTCGATCCCGCTTACCTCCACCAAGGCAAGTCGTCGGTTGGTTTCGGAGGTTTCAGTCCCCTTCGTCTAGAGGCCTAGGACACGACCCTTTCACGGTTGTAACAGGGGTTCGAATCCCCTAGGGGACGCCAAGTTGCGGTGGCGCTTGAGGTTCGCAAGAGCCTGAAGTCACCGGCCACGCGGAGTGGTAGTTCAGTTGGTCAGAATACCGGCCTGTCACGCCGGGGGTCGCGGGTTCGAGCCCCGTCCACTCCGCCACCTCTTCGAGCCCCTCGGATGTCATGTCCGAGGGGCTTCGTTCTTTTGCGCTCCCAAGTTGTTTCGGCGTCGGCTGGCGGACCGGCTGCGATGGCGGTGGGGCCCTGCCTGTCCGTTATCCTCGCGTCGAGCAATCTGCCCTGGAGTCCGGACGATGGCACACCTGAACCCCGAAGAGATCTCCCAGTACCAGCGTGAAGGCTGGGTCATCCCTGAATACCGTCTGCCGGCCTCGCGGGTGGCCACGATGACGAACGCCCTGGAAACCCTGCTGACCCAGAACCCGGGGGTGCGGCCCGAGAAGCTTGTCTCGGCCCACGTCGCGGGCGACAACGGGGAGGGCGTGCGCGGTGTGCAGGACTTCCTCGATCTCGCGCGTGATCCGGAGATCGTCGAACTCGTGTCCGATGTCATCGGCCAGGATGTCATCCTGTGGGGTTGCCACGTGTTTTGCAAACCGGCCGGGCAGGGCTACGAGACGCCTTGGCATCAGGACGGGCACTACTGGCCCATCCGGCCCCTGGCCACCTGCACCGTCTGGGTGGCCCTCGAGCCCTCGACGCGCGAGAACGGCTGCCTGCGTGTGATCCCACGGTCGCACGTCGGGCAGCGCCTGCACGACCATCTGCACGAAGACCGTGACGACCTGACGCTGAACCAGCGCATGGCCGATGGCGCCTTCGACGAGTCCACTGCGGTCGACCTGGAATTGCAGCCCGGACAGATGTCGCTGCACGACATCTACATGATCCACGGGGCCGCCGCCAACACATCGGGACAGCGCCGCACCGGCGCCGCGCTGCGTTACATGCCGTCGACCTCGGTCTTCGAGCGCGATCTGCGGCCGGTGGACGGCAAGTCGGGCGTGCCGGTCAACTTTGCGAACCGGCCCCTATGGCTGGTGCGCGGTGTCGACCGCAGCGGGCGCAACGACTTCCAGGTGGGGCATCGGCGCTGAAGTCGCCGGATGCGGATCGGAATGCCGGGTGCGGGTGTCGGTTCAGTGCGTAGGCGAGGTGTCGTGCGCCGGGCACAGAGGAGTTGAGGCGAGGTGAGGAGGGCGGCGAGCCGGCACAGGACCCCTTGATCGACGCCGTCCGCGTCGTGACGCGGCCCGATCGCCGCCAAGGTTGCCGATCCGCGCGATCGTGTCGGCCACGTCTCTAGAATGCGGTGGAGCATCTCTCGTCCACGGCGCGCGCCGGGGTGCGGGTCACAGCCATCTTCCAGGGGAGTTCCATGCGCGTCGAGCCGTCCATCTTCAAGGCCTACGACATCCGTGGCATCGTGGGCAGGACGATCGACGAAGCCTTTGCCGAACACCTCGGCCGTGCCTTCGGCACGCAGGCCCGTGCGCTGGGCGAGCAGGCCGTAGCCGTCGGCCGGGACGGGCGTCTGTCGGGCCCAGGTCTCGCCGCGGCACTGATCCGTGGACTGTGCGCCGCCGGACTGGACGTCATCGACCTCGGGCCCGTGACGACGCCCATGCTGTACTACGTTGCGGCTACACGCGGCGCGCAGGGCTGTCACTCGGGGATTCAGGTCACCGGCAGTCACAACCCCAAGGACTACAACGGCTTCAAGATGGTGATGGCAGGGCGCGCCATCTACGGCGACGACATCCAGAAACTGCGCGAGCGCATTGAAGCGGAAGACTACGCGAACGGATCTGGCCACTGCACGACGCTCGCCATCCAGGACGAGTACACCCGACGCATCACCGGGGACTGCAAGCTATCGCGCCCGATGAAGATCGTGGTCGACTCGGGCAACGGCATCCCCGGCGCGTCGTCACCCTCGGTGCTGCGCGCTCTGGGCTGCGAAGTGACCGAGCTCTATTCCGAGGTCGACGGTGATTTTCCCAACCACCACCCCGACCCGAGCAAACCCGAGAACCTGGCGGATCTGATTCGTACCGTGCAGACCACCGACGCAGAGATCGGACTTGCCTTCGACGGCGACGGCGACCGCCTGGGCATCGTCACCAAGGACGGTCAGATCATCTATCCGGACAGGCAACTGATGCTGCTGGCCACCGACGTACTGGCACGCAACCCTGGCGCCACGGTGATCTTCGACGTCAAGTGCAGCCAGCGCCTGGCGCCCGCCATCCGCGCCGCTGGCGGCGTGCCGATGATGTGGAAGACCGGCCACTCGCTGATCAAGGCGAAGATGAAGGACATCGGCGCCCCCATCGCCGGCGAGATGAGTGGACACATCTTCTTCGGTGAACGCTGGTATGGCTTCGACGACGCGACCTACACCGCCGCGCGCGTCCTCGAGATCCTTTCGCGAAGTGCCGATCCGAGCCAGGTGCTCAACGACCTGCCCACCAGCCACTCCACCCCCGAACTCAACGTCCCCTGCGCCGAAGGCGAACCCCGGCGTGTGGTGGACGCACTGCAGCAATCGGCTCGTTTCCCGGGCGCCGAAGTCTCCACCATTGATGGCGTACGCGCCGACTACCCCGATGGCTTCGGCCTGATCCGCGCCTCGAACACGACGCCGGTGCTAGTCTTGCGCTTCGAAGGCCAGACCCAGCACGCGCTGGCGCGGATCGAGCGGGATTTCATGGCTGCGTTGCGGGCGGTGAAGGGGGATGCGGTGGTGCAGGGGGCGGGGCATTGAACAATAGATTTTGACCGCCTTCCACATGTCCAAGAAACTGAAGTGGTTCCTCTACCGCCTGTCGGGGAAGATCGCCAAACGCGTGGGAGACCATGAAAAAGCCTCCTACTCGCAGTGCGGAGAGGACCTCATCGTGCGCTTTGTTTTTGATGCGCTGAAAATTCCAAATCCAACATATATTGATATTGGCGCTCACCATCCTACATACCTCAACAATACTTATAAATTTTATCTCGAGGGTTCCCGGGGTGTCAATGTGGAACCCGATCCGGATCTGTTCTCAAGATTTCTCGAAGTGCGTCCTGACGACAAGAACGTCAATGTGGGTGTTGGTGCTGAAGATGGTCACCTTATATTTTATGTGATGACCACCAAGACACTCAATACATTCTCTGAAGAGGAGGCTAACGCTGCAACAAAAACCGGTAGAACCCAAGTTGAGAAGAAAATTTTGCTACCTGTTAAGGGAGTTGTAAACTTGTTGCAAGAATTTTTTCCGGAGACTTGTCCAGACTTTGTCTCGATTGATGTAGAGGGCCTAGATTACGAAATTCTTTCCTCTTGGGACTTTGAGTTGAAAAGACCACGCGTGGTGTGTGTTGAGACAATCGTTTACGACGGGACAAGGAGGGCCGTGCAGCGGAAAGATATAGACGATTTGTTGCAGTCGGCAGGCTATTTTCAGTACGCCCATACGCACATCAATGGGATTTATATTGACTCCAGGGTGTGGTAGTGGATATCTCGACTACGCGGTTTTTTTGTTCATAAAGCTCCTGTAGACTTTCCAGCGGAATTTGTTGAGAACGAGCACGGGCAGAAGGAGAGTTATCAGAAACTTTTCTTTCTTGGTGCTCATGTCATAGTAGTGAATCCAGTCGGTTGACGCTTTCCAGCGCGTAAAGTAATGAACAAGTTCATCTATGGGTGAGCGACTACTTGATTCTGAATCCGATAACTTCGCACTTCTTCCCCCTGCAGCGCTTGGGTGAATTCGCTTGTACATCAAGGTGGTATGGGCACATTTTAATTCGGAATCGCCAAGAATGTGATATAGAAATAATGTATCTAAAAACGCTAGATTTTCAACCTTCTTGTTCGAGAAAAGAAAATCCTTACTATATCTTCTTAGCAACTCTGTCGGGAACAAGCTATAAAAGGCGTTTGATTTTCCTCGCATGCCTGGGTCGATGAAATATGCAATCCTACGCAATGTTCGGGGTCCGGAGAAAGAAATCACCCTATCGTTCGCGACGTGCTTGACAGCGCGGCCTTGACTGTCAATTGCACGTACACGACCGTATGATGGGCAATTCGTTTTTTCAGAGATGGCAAGAAGATCATGAGTCCAATTGTGAGACCACAAATCATCACATGCCGCCCACATGAAGAATCGTCCGCGCGCTTTCTCTAGGACAAACTCGAAATTTCGAAGTGCGCCGATATTCCTTTCCTGCTTGAAATATATAATCCTGCTATCCTTGCTGCTGAGATGTTTGCATATCCTTTCAGTTTGATCGGAGGATGCATTGTCGGAGATGATAAGCTCAAAGTCAGCAAACTCTTGGCTGAGTATGGATGAAATGGCTTCCTCAATAAATTCTTGTCCGTTGTAGACCGGCATGCCGATCGATAATGGAAGAAGTGGCTTGTCTTCCATATATTCTGTAGCCTGCATAGATAAGGTCACTCAAATTCTGATATTGTTTTTCGTTTGAGGTAGCCGTCCGGCGCAACAGTGATGAGAAGTTTGTGCTGTATTTCTTTCTGGACCACGAAGTCTGGATAACTATCCAAAAATGCCGCAACAGCAGTTTTGGGGCTATTTCCAGGACCCCACGGTCGATCGGAGAAAAATTCCTTCGGCATATCCTCAATCAAGGTGTCGAACACAACGCAGTAACTCTCCGGAGATACAAGGGGTGCATACAGTTCCAACTCCTTGAGTACGTGATCATGGGTGTGGTTACTGTCAAGACAAACCAATATGCGTTCGTGTCTTGCGGCGATCGCATGTACTTCCGACGCAATCTCAGTATCAATGCTTGATCCTTCAATCATTTGAATTCGATGCGCAAGAGGGTGTGCCTCAATCGCGGCGCGGTTATGTGATCGGATATCAATGTCAATTCCGAGTACAGTGCGCTTCGGCTTTCTGGCATCTAGCAGCTGGCCGGACTCGGACGCCTCGCACATCTCAAGCAGTGCAAGCATGGATGCACTGAACACAAGAGATCCACCGTGCGCAATGCCTGTTTCGATGATGAGATCGGGTTTGACTTCCCAGATCAGTTCCTGCATCGCCCATGCATCGTTCGGGAACTGGATCGCCGGACGACCCAACCAGGTAAAATTGTAAGCCCACTTGTGTGCTGCGATTTCCCGCACCCAGATACGCGAGAGGGCTTGAAGATCTGTGTCTGCCGCAAGTCCCTGTATGTTACGCCGTACCTCCAGTGCAAACTGCTCTTCAGGCTTCATTTGAAAAATTCCTCCAGTGAATCGTGTGCGGTTTGATAAAAAATTCGCTGCGTCTTCCGAGATTCGCTACCAAATCGAGCGCAGAGACAAATGGCGTGAAATCTCCATGCAGCTGCGGATAAGCTTTGCAGCTGTATTGCATGTAGCGAACTTCGACACCGGCGGCTTCGAACGCTTCATGGTCAAGATAGTGGCGTGCTCCGTGACCTGTGATATAGCGAGTGCCGCCGACCGACTTAATTACCTCGAGTACACGAGCGCTGCCGCCTCCCCCGATAGACATGGCAGAAACATTCCTCCATTGCACTCGGTCTGACAGACCAAAGTATCGAGCAAGTGCACAAGTGGATTTAAACGCAAGGTCGCCGAGATTTTGATCTTCTGAAGAACACAAAACACTTTTCGCGAGCGCAAGCATCTCATCCCGGTACGGCGCATTTCCATAAGCATGAGCAAGTTTCCCTATGTGCTGCTCGCGCCAGACGTCATCATCAGGCAATCGAACCTCACTGATGCGTTGGCCCAGATGCAGATCTTTCAAGGGTACAGACAACCAGCGTATTCCCGTAGGAGTTTTTATTTGTACTCGATTTGTGAAACTTCCTTTGGAGAATTGGACGTCGTCATAACGTACAAAGACATCCGCTAGGCGGATCTGCTCCAGAAAGCCCACCCACGGAAAGTACATTGACTGTGAAATAACGACGTTCACTGCTCGGTCATCCCGTCCAACAGCCATTCCATAAGAACAACATCGTGCCAATTGCCTTCAACGAAAACGTGGGAACGCAGTCGGCCACACTCTCGGAACCCGATCTTGCAGTAGACCTGTCTCGCGACAGCATTGTCCGCCCGTACGCTCAAGTTCAACTTTCGCAGGTTCCAGTACGCAACAAGATACCCTTTGACGAGTGAGATCGCCTCTTTGGCGAAGCCGCGACCTCGAAAATCCGGCAAAACACAGATACCCAGTTCTGCTCGCCTATCCAAAAAGTTAAGTTTGTCGATCTGGAGAAAGCCTCCGCATCGATCTGTAGCCGATTCAGCAATCACATAGAAAAGTCGATCATTGTGTGAGGACCGAGCGCTGAGCCAGTCACGAATCTGCATCGGACTGCTTCCACGCGTGCGGGACAAAAGCTGAGCCTGGATTGAGATGTCATTGCGTAGTGCGGTTAGCGCCGGAATATCAGAATCGATCCAGGGACGCAGCCGCATGTAACGACCCTCGATCACGAGATGTCTCCATCTAGGTAAACAATACTAGTCGATCTCTTTGCCATCCAGGCCATCTCGGCGACGGTTTTCCGGGCAATCGAAGGGTTTAGGCCAATATATATTAACTCAATGGACTCTGGTAATTCGGCTGGTGCCAAAATCGGCTTTTCCATAAGACTCCTGCCTTGTCGAAAAGGGCTGGCGTCAAGAAAGCAATGCAAATCCTCGGGGCGCTTGAGGAGCGAGGCAATGTATGCCCCGTAAAACCCGGATCCATATATGGAAGATCTCTTTTTGGGATGACTTGCTTCCGCTGCTTGGATGTATTCTCCGATCGATACCCAAAAAGCGCTCACATTCTTTGGAGGCTCTAGATCCAACAGCGGAGGGGCTATAGTCGATTCGCCACGTTTCGCCATGAAAACAAGGGCTCCGCGATGTAAATCTCGATCAATGCGGATCTCGCCGAAGCCCGCTCTTCGAAACAGTGTGAACAAAGAGCTTTCGGTGAAGTGGTTGACATGATCGATGACCACAAAGTCGGCATAGTTTCCGATTGTGTCGGGAACTATCCCGTAAAAGCATCCGTCCGCATTTATCAGATCTCTGATATGACAAACTGTATCGAATGGACGCGGGATGTGTTCCAGAGCGAAAAAAGATGTCACTACGTCAAATCTGGAAATCCATGCTTCAGGAACCACATCTACAGCGTAGCGGCCCTCCGGTAAAAATTCTGTCCAATATTTTCGGTACATGCTGCTAACATCGAACAAGTGCATTTCGAGCCTGGGTTCCACACTCAGCATGCGCTTTGGCATGGCTGCCTTTGCGCAGCCATAGTCGAGGATTCGCATCCCTGGTTTCAGTGGAACATTTTTTTCCATAACTTGCAACTGATGTTCCGTACGATAAACAACATGACCGTTTGTGACCTCGTAGATCTGATCCTCGTCTTCGTGATTGAGCAGGATTCTGTAGTCACTTTCATAGTATCCTTTCGTGTCTTTCAATTCGTTCCCGAATAGATGCCCGCACCCACGACATTGCCATACGTAAACCTTTCCTGACCGGAATTCGCAAAGGGATGTGAGCGATCGTTCCGAAGACGACTTGAAAATAAGATCGACTGATGTCGAGTCACAGATTGGACATGCGTACATCATGGCTCTCCCTCTTCAACGAAAAGTTCGGGGTGGATGTCCCGGAAGTCAACTCCAGACGCATATGAACCACGCCATCCATGAGCGGATCCAGTTGGGTCTGCAAAATTGAAATATCTGAACTGCATGCTCCAGCGCGATCGATCAGAGGTGTTGTGGCCGGACGCATGGAGGACGAGGAAGTCCAGTACGATCAAGTCTGTCGGCTCGGTTAGCGGTTCGATCTTTGGGTATCGAGCGAGATAGCGTGATTCATTGAGAATGCGAAGCGAGTAAGCACCGATTCGACCCGAGCCTTCCGGATCATGGATGAAGACCGGTAAAGGTCCTTCGCTTTGAGAGCCGATGCAGACCGATACCGGACCTATCTGTGGAGTAATCGGAACCAGCGGGCTCCAGAACACAAGTCCATCCAAGCTTCTCAATTGTGCGGGATATTCTTGGTGCCACAGTGCGCGATATCTGTCCTCGTACGGATTGTCGATCCGGATTCCGTATCCGCCAGCGGCTACCCCAGGGGTGGCGCCAGGGCGGAGTTCGCAGAACAATCTTTCGTGATCAACATGGCTCACAAGCCTTAGAAATGCAGGAATTTGCTTGACTGCGTCGTAGATCTCGCCGCCCCAAGGACGGTGGAGCGCAATCAGATCGCGGAAACCTGCATCAAAATTAGCTCCGCAAAATTCGGCACGCTCGTCATTAAGTCCATGACGACGGATCGTCCTTCCAATGATGTCATAGATGCCTTGCTGTACCGCCCGTACGTCTTCAATCCTGTAGAAGTTCTTTATAACTAGCACGCCATCGCGCCGGAACTGATCGATCTGCGATGGTGTCAGGAATGATTTGCTCATCACGACGCGCTTTTCGCTTCCAGCAGCCTCGTGACGACATCGCATACACGCTGCAAGTCGGAAGTTGTCATGTCGTGATAGCTGGGTAGATTGATCGCACGGTCAGATATTTCTGAAGCGTTCGCATTCCTGGACATGGAACTGAAGGCGGGCAGTCCAGAAAGAGGCCAGAAGAAAACCCGGGCATCGATACTCTCAGCGGAAAAAGCGGCCTGGATCTGATCTCGGTCAATTCCAGTTGTTTGATTGAAAACAACCGTGGGCATCCAGAAGCCGTTCTCCGTGCCGGGCGGCTCCGGGTTTAGTGTCAAAGTGGTGTGGGATGACAAAGCCTGGCGATATCCGCTCATGATCATACGTTTACGAGCGACGAGTTCTTCCACTCGTTCAAGTTGAGCACAACCGATCGCCGCCTGCAAGTTGGAGATCTTGTACTTGAATCCGATGAGCTCAGGCCAGAACTGTTTATTTTGATTCCGGGCGCGGCCATGATTACTTAGTGTCAGTACCTTTTCGTACAAGTTTTCGTCGTCTGTGACGAACATTCCGCCTTCACCCGTGGTGATTGTCTTGGTTCCGTGAAAGGAAAAGGTGCCAAAACGTCCCATCGAGCCCGCGCGCTTGCCATGCCATACCGAGCCAATAGCCTCAGCAGCGTCTTCTATGACATCGATTCCGTGCCTTCGGCCTATGGCCAATAGACGATCCATATTACATAAATTGCCATAGAGATGCACTGCGATGATCGCTTTTGTCCGGTCGGTGATGGCCGCTTCTGCCAATTCCGGATCAATGCACCAAGTGTCAGCGAGGATATCGACGAATACCGGCTTGGCGCCCAAGTGCAGGACCGGTGCAGCAGTTGCAATCCAGTTGGTGTCAGCCATGATCACTTCGTCACCTGGCCCTATTCCCAGGGCTGCCAAACCCATGTGCAAGGCTCCAGTGCAACTGGACGTGGCGATTGCATGATTGACGCCGAGATGCGCAGCGAAGGCGTTTTCGAATCGTCCTATGTACTCGTAACAGCGTTCACCCCATCCGTTGATGGTGGCATCTGTGGCGTAGCGGATCTCCAACTCGGTGATCGAGGGTTTGGTGTACGGGATTCGAGGTTTCACTGGACAATGAGTTGTGGTATGGCTTCGACGAACTTGACCGATCGATTGGCAAGGTCTGCCAGATCGGCGCGAATCTCTCTCCCAAGGTTCCACGGGAGTACGAGCACAAAGTCCGGCCTATCCTGACGCAAGTTTTCCGGCGGAAAGATCGGGATATGACTGCCAGGCAGGTACTTGCCTTGTTTGGCTGTGGCTGCATCACAGACTCGGGGTAGCAGATCTGGCTTGATTCCAGCGTAGTTCAAAAGCGTGTTCCCTTTCGCTGCGGCGCCGTAGGCGACTACACGCTTTCCGGCACGCTTCTGCTCGACAAGGAATAGCAGAAGGTCATCCTTGATTCGATCTGCTCGAGCTTGGAAGCTGGTGTACTTTTGGATCTGCGTCAATCCTTCGTCGGCTTCGCGCCTGATCATGGCAGATACTCTCTTGCTTTCCTGGCGCTGCGCCCGCGTCAGACAACCGTAAACTCTGAGACTGCCACCATGGGTGGTCAGTTCCTCGACATCCCACACTCGCAGACCTGCTGCTGCGAAGATCTTTACCACGGTCGTCAGAGATAGATAAGAAAAATGTTCGTGATACACCGTATCGAACTGAGCCTGATCGATTAACCGCATGAGGTGCGGAAATTCCAATGTCACCGCGCCTTCTGGATTCAGAAGTGCGGCAATGCCCCTCGTGAAGTCATTTATATCAGGCACATGGGCATAGACGTTGTTACCGATGAGGAGGTCTGCTGTATGGCCCTGTGCAGCCAGCCTCCGCGCCAGCGCGGCGCCAAAAAATTCAGACAGTACGGGGATACCCAGCGACCGAGCCGCTTGAGCGGTGCCTGCCGTTGGCTCGATGCCTAGGCACGGGATGCCAGCGTTGACGAAGTTGCGCAACAGGTAGCCATCATTGGAGGCCACTTCAATGACCTTGCTGCCTGCATCCAGACCGAGCAGTTTGGTGATATGACGGCAATATTGTTCGGCGTGTGCCAACCAACTACTTGACGTGCTGGAGTAGTAGGCGTAGTCTGCTTTGAAAAGTTCTTCTGCCTGAGCATAGTCTTCGGTCTGTACCAACCAGCAGTGATGGCACACCTTCACCCGTAGAGGAAAGGTCATCTCCGGACGCGTCAAGTCCTCTGTTCGCAGGTATGCGTTGGAGGGTGGGGCAAAGCCCAAGTCCAAGAAGGTGTGCTGCAATACGTTGCCGCAGTGTCGACATCTCATTTCGGGAGTCCTAGGAAACTCTCGTCCAGGAGCGGGTGTTTGAGGTCACGCGCGGAAAGGTCCCTCGCTTCCAGTGGCCATCTGATACCGAGTCGTGGGTCATCGTGTCGCAGACCTCCTTCGGCTGTGGGCTCGTAGAAGGCAGTGTGGAGGTAGAGCAATTCGCTGTCCGGTGCCAACGCTTGGAACCCATGCGCAAATCCTTCGGGGATCACCAGCATGGCACCACTATTGGGCGTCAATTCCTCTGCGTGCCAGCGTAGAAAGGTCGGTGAATCCATCCTCAAGTCCACAGCGACGTCCCAAATCCGTCCACTCAGACAGCGTACAAGCTTCATCTCTGCGTGTGGGGCTCGTTGGAAGTGCAGGCCACGTACGGCGCCGACCTGATGCGTCAGGGAGTGATTGACCTGAACGATCCGTCTACCTTGGAGGACTGACGCCAAGGCCTGCTCACAGAAGAGCCGGCTGAAGGCGCCTCGTGAATCCGTGAAGGCCTGGGTTGTGGCGACCTTCAACCCTTCCAGTGGCGTGTCGACGACGTTCATGCATCTGCCCAGCGAAGCCCCAGACGTCGAGCTGACGACACGTAGGCGCAGAGATCATCTTCTGTCGAAAGCGATGCATCCTGCTGCCATCGGCGGTACCAAGACGCGGTGCGCGCAAGCGTGGTGTCCAGCTCCCAGACAGGTCGCCAGCCTAGCTTGACGCGGGCCTTGGCGCAATCCAGATGTAGCAAAGCCGCTTCATGGGGCTGTGGTTGGTTCGTCACCTGCCATTGGAGCATTGGCCAATGGCCTTGCAGGATACGCAGAACCTCTTCGACCGTCCGGGTACCTTCTGCCTCCGGACCGAAGTTCCAGGCCTCTGCACACTCACGCCTGCCCGCAAGCAACTCCTGACCCAACTGCAGGTAACCGCTCAGGCAATCCAATACATGCTGCCATGGGCGCGTCGCCCTCGGGGAGCGGATGGTCAAGGGCTTGCCAGCGGTCAAGGACCGCACCAAATCTGGGATCAGTCTGTCTTCCGACCAGTCACCGCCTCCCACGACGTTACCTGCTCGGCTGGTGGCCAACAGTGGTGCTCCTGTGTTGTTGAAGTAGGAGCTGCGGTAGCTGTTGACCACCAGTTCGCTGCCAGCCTTCGATGCGCTGTAGGGGTCATGCCCACCCAATGGGTCGGTTTCACGGTAGCCCCAGGGCCATTCCTTGTTGTCGTAGCACTTGTCAGTTGTGACGACGACCACCGCACGGACACCGGGCGTTTCGCGCACGGCATCCAGCACGTGCGCTGTGCCCAACACGTTCGTGGCCCACGTTGGGGCAGGCTCCCGGTAGCCCCGGCGTACCAGCGGTTGCGCCGCCAAGTGGAAGACGATTTCTGGCCGCGCCCTCGACATGACGCGCTTGACAGCATCTGCATCCCGGATGTCGAGGCGATGATCTGCGGCATGCGAATGCAGCAGGGCCCAATGGCTGGGCGTCGTGGCTGGATCCAGAGCGATGCCTGTCACATCAGCTTCCATGGATTCGAGCCACTTCACAAGCCAACTGCCCTTGAAGCCTGTGTGTCCGGTCACGAGCACACGCCGGCCGGCGTAGGTGCTCGCAAAGCAGGTACGCATCACCAAGTCTTCCATGGGGCGTTGCCACGGGCCCAGAGCTCTTCGAGATGATTCTTGTCGCGCAGCGTGTCCATGGGCTGCCAGAAACCGTCGTGGTCATAGGCCATCAGCTGGCCTTGCCGTGCGAGCTCTTCCAGAGGGCCGCTCTCCCATGAGGTGCGATCGCCCTCGATGAGGTC
>Ga0172372_10001469_pt1 | contig 36595 bp, 47 predicted proteins | sample LakKiv5m_2_FD_114544 | JGI IMG/M metagenome (GOLD analysis project Ga0172372, IMG submission 114544) | Freshwater microbial communities from Kabuno Bay, South-Kivu, Congo - kab_092012_9.5m | ecosystem: Environmental > Aquatic > Freshwater > Lake | place: Democratic Republic of the Congo... | reverse complement strand
TTGGTAAAGTCCCTATACTTTTCCAAGGAGTTTTTTTTAGTTCTGGATGGCCATTCGGTAGCCCGCAGCAATAATGGACTATATCATACTTATTGGTATTGTATAGATAGGTCAATAATGCTCTAGCTACTCTACCAAAGCCAGTTTTAGCTAAAGAAAAATCTGATTGATATAATATTTTTTTCTTCATTTACCAAAGTTCACCATCTTCTTCCTGAGAGTTTGGTTCTTCGGCATCTGAATTAGGCCTTTTGGCATTTTTTAATCTTTTAATATTTTCTATTCTTTGAGATTCAAAAACTGAATTTAAAGCATAAGACAAAAACTCTTTGATTAATCTTGCTTCATTAAAATAAAATCCAATCAAATAAGATTGTTTATTTTCACTGTTTTGTTTATCGGTCCTATTGACTACATAAGAAAATCCAACGTGTTTATTATCCTTAATATAAGGAGAAAATTTAATTTGAGTAGTTTGTTTTTCAGAAGTATGATATGCAGAAAATTCCGTCTGCCTTTCAAGGGCATCTAGAATACCAGCAGCTTCGGTAAGAGAAAATTTAATCTTGACGCTTTTGTTGGGATTATTCTGATTTTCAGAAAAAGATCCTATTTTTTTAGCATCATTCCATGAACTTTGTTTGATTAATGAGCTCCAAATGGACTCGTCTTTTGGGTTAACTGAAAAGCTGCAAGCTGTGCCAGTATTTTTACTATTGGGTTTATAAAAAGATATCATCTTTATATATTAAACTAATATTAGTTATCTGTCAAATATTTTTTAATTCACTTAGTTTCATATATATTTTTTGGTCTTGTATAGCTATAACTTCTCCAAATACTGCATTATCCTTTTTTGTGCCTTTAACTACTACTATATTTTTTTCTTGATAATTTTTATTATTATTAAGAGATTTGTTTGTTTCAATAAAATCGTTAAATAATAAAGTATCTATAGAATTCGTCTCGTCACCTATAGTAACCCTACAAAATTTAGTTTTTCTTTCGTTTTGAGCGACCCCATTATATACATCAATAACTTCTCCAACGAAAAAAACTCTTGTTCCTATAGGCGCGTCCATGACTTCTTGAATAGAAGATAGGTTTTGGCGTTTATCTGAGAAAATATCTCTTAGAGTTTTTTCATAAGTATATCCCAATAATCTTCTTTCATAGTACCAATTGGCAAAACTTTCGCTTTTACTATTTTGATTATATATATTTAAATATGGTTCATATCTTTTTTTGATAGTATCTAGTCTTGCGCTTTTGATAACTGTCTTACTTTTTTCGTCCGTAAAATTATTAAGATGTTTTATTATTTTAATTAAATCATAATCGAACTGTTCCCCAAATGATATGCAGAATCTTTTTTCTTTTATATTTAATATATTCCACAGTTGGGCTTCTAAAACAATTTTGCTTCTTGATTGTCTAAACCCAGTTAAAGCTCCTGCCTGAATAAGCGAACATAAAACTCCAATGTTTAAATCCGCTTCTTCTGCGGCTTGAAATATTTCAAATTTATTAGAATATTTATTTCTAAAACTATTTAGTTTTTCTATTGATTTATCTGAGATACCTTTTACCGATAAAAGCCCAAATCTTATATCTTCGCCTTCAATTGAAAAATCCATGTCCGATTTGATAATATGTGGCCTAAGCAGCTTAATACCAAATGCTCCCATTTCTTTTTGAATTTTAGATATTTCTCCTATTGGGTCTGGTTCGTGCCTAGTCATTTTTAATAATGACAAAAAGAACTCTTTAGGATAATTAAACTTTAAATATACTGTGCAAGCTGCTAGAGCCGCGTAAGCAATAGAATGAGATTTATTAAATGAATAATTTGCCGAGTCCTCCAAAATCTTCCATAAGATATCTCCTACTTCTTTTGGCAATTTATTTTCCTTGCATTTTTCTTTAATTTTATTTTTCCATTGTTTAATATCTTCTACTTTTTTCTTGCCTACTATTCTTCTTAATATTTCTGCTTCGTCTAGTGTGAAGCCAATTTTATTGGCCATTTGCATGAGCTGTTCTTGATATAATGCCACGCCACCAGTTTGTTTTAAAATGCTATCAAAGAATGGGTGTATCGCTTCATATTGTTGAGTATTCGTGTATCTTGCGTAAGTATCAGCAAAATCTAAAGCACCTGGTCTCGCTAATGCCAGAACTGCGCTGAGTTCTTCTAGGTTTTTGGGTTTGACTTTTTGACACACTCTAAAATTTGTATCTGCTTCAATTTGAAAAAGGCCGTGAGGGTTTTTTAAATCTTGCAAAGATCTATATATCGATAAATCATTTAAATCAATATCTGTTATTTTAACTCCAATTTGTTTGCAAACGTCGTCTACAACAGAAACGCTTCTCAAACCTAGAATGTCTAATTTAATATTAAATAAACTGACCCAGTTCATATCAAATGAAGAGACTGGCTCTTTGTCGCTAGAAAATTCTGTTGGGCATGATTCTTCGAGACTATTATATGACAGCAAAACTCCAGAAGGATGAACCCCTTTATTCTTAACTAAATTTCTTAGCTTTAAAGCTATATCGTATATTTCTTTATTTTCATCTGCCCATTTTTTAAATTTAGAGACTTCTTCGTAAGCTTCTTGAATATCTTTTACCTGACCGAAGATTTTTGGTATCAATCCAGAGATTAAAGTCATTTCTTGATCAGACTTTTCTCCAATTATTTTGCCGCATTCTTTGATGAGAAGTCTTCCGCTCAAACTATTTAAAGTTAAAATCTTACTTGTCTTGCCTTTAAATTTTTCTTCTAGATGTTGAAGAACTTTTTGTCTATTATAATAACAAATATCAAGATCGACATCACACATTAATGTGCCATCTAGATAAGTAACGTCATCAATAATTTGTTTTTTCGCTCTAATTTTGGATATAAATCTTTCAAAATAAAGATCATATTTTAAACTATCAATTCTTGTAACGCCTATCAAAAATAATATCAATGATCCCGCAGCTGATCCTCTTCCGAGGCCGACAGGTATACTATTCTCTTTGCAATAATTAATTACGTACCATACGAGTAATATATAATCAATAAACCCGAGTTCTTTAATTGTATCTAATTCATATTTAATTCTATTGATATAATCATGATATTCTTTTGAGTCTTTTTTTAGGTTTAAAGATTTTAAACCTTTTAAAGTTAATGCTCTAAGAAATTCATAATTAGAAGCGTCTTCACTAATTCCTACCTCATGCTTATATTTGATATCAATATTAAATTCCGGCAATCTTACTCCATGAAGAGGGAGATTGATATTCGAAAAATTAGCATCAAATTCTTTAGTTTTAATTAAACTGTCCATTGTCCTTGTCCTTATCTATTTTATTGCTGAAAACTTTTAGCCCTTGAGTTAATACTTTTAATGAATCATCATTTTTTAAATTATAAAAAACGTCAGCCTTGCCTTGCTTTTTGCCTTTCTGTATTGCTATTAATAGATATTCAGCCTTAGCTTTATCAAGAAGATCTACTGCATCATAAATATCGTCTAGTGAGGCCATATTAAATATCTACCTGCCATTTTAATTTATTCCATACTTTTAAATTTAAGTCAAGATCATTTAATGCGTCGTGCAGTCTTTCGTAGTCGTGTTCTATGCCGTTTTCTTTCCCTAAAAATGTTAGAGAGCTTTTAACGTCTTTTCTTCTGGTGTGATATATTTTATATTGATATTCAAGAAAATTATCTTTTCTTTTGTACGGCAAATTATATTTAATACCTCTTGACACGCAGTTTGTGTCTATTATCTTGTGCATTAAGTGTTCCCAATGGCATCCCATTTTTTTATAAAATTCTTTTATTAAATATATATCAAAGCCAAGTATATTATGGACTATAATATAATCGCTATGATCTAGCCAATCCTTAACCGTTGGGAAAACTTCTTCTGGCTTCGTGCCTAGCTTTCTTACTTTATTATGATCATATCTAGTTATTCTAGCTGCGTCATCACTAATTTTTAAATCTGTGTCCCAATTTATATAATAATTTTTACTATCAATTTTAAAATCTCCCTTGACTTTTATCATTCCAATTTGCCATGGAATATTATGACAAAAATTTAAGCATAAATTAAAAGTCTCGCAGTCAATAAAAACATAAGTTTTGTTTTTATCGTATCTTAGTAAATGCTCATCCATTTGAAGTTTTCTCCTTCCAGCTTTCGAAAGAAAAATCATTACTCGTCATATGCTCCATTTCTGGTTTATTTAATGTAGTCCTACTATTAATGCATCTAAAAGTCAAATAAGCCTTAAAATCATTTTTAAGTTTGTAGTATATGCTTTTAACATTTAAAATTTGATTTTTATTTTTATTGCAATACTCTAAAACTTTTGACCTAATTAGTTTATCAAATGGTATTTCATTTTCTTCAAGAAAAAATATAGGCGAACAAAAGTCAATTTGGGGCGTGCACAAATTATTTCTTAGCATATTATTAAATATAAAAGAATCATAAAATGGAATACATAGTAACAAATCACTATCGCTCCATATAGATTTAAGAAATTTATAGTCTATTCTTGGCTCGTAATAAAATCCATTTTTTGCGGCAACACTGAAAATTTTAATCAGCTTTTTATATCCTTCATCATTCTTAAAAAAAATAACAACTTTAGAGTTTTTGATTCTACTTTCTTCTGATTTATCTTCAATATTATCTGTAATCGTAATTCTTAATCCGTATCTTAAATTTATATTGTTTTTAAGGCAGGTTGTATAGGCTTGTAAAAAGGATGTCATATTGTCTTCTACTAAATACAAGGTCTTAAGGTTATTATCTTTAGCAATATTTATTATTGAATCTGGATAAGATGGTTCGTCCTTTTCGTCCTCAAGGGTGAGTATTGACCTACCTATGCTATAATGAGATTTAAATAAAGGAATAATATCCATACTTTAATTATAGTTATAATATTTATCGTGTCAATCTAAAAAATCATCTTTTGTTTTGTTGCCTTTACCAATATTCCATTTTGGACAACCATCATATATTCTTTTCTCTACTCTGAAATCTTTTATATTTTTAAAATTTCCATCAAGGCTAGTCTCTATTATTTCATTATTTTCGTCTATTTTTACATAATATTCATAAGAATCTTTATAGGGACATTTCCATCCCCCTATCTGGCACATCCATTTATTCTTATCATTATCTGCGGCAAAATTAGCTTTAGCGGCTTTTTCGTCAAATTTATTTACGTATTCATTTATATGCTCCAAATAATGTTCGAAGCCTTTAATTTGGTCTTTATTAAAGGATAACTCTTGTATTGGTTGCTTGGGGAATCTTAAAAATAAGAATTTAACTATAGGCTTTAATTTAGGCCATATTTTTATGCTAGCTAAACTATACATCATCGCTTGAATATTTGCTTCAAGGTCATCCCCCCTAAATTTATATTTAGAGCTCTTGTAGTCGATTATATGCATTTCTTTCTTCTTTTTAACGGGCTTATCTATAAACCCCTTTATATGGTATTTTGGATTATCATTTTTAATTTCGAATGGATATTCAGGCTGTACAATCTCTCCTCCTTCTCCAAAGAAATCATGCTTAAGTCCAACTACAATCATCTGGTCTAGGACTTCGAAATTAGTGCTATCAAGCCCTACTTTAGCTTTTAGTTTTTTGACTAGCCTCGTAATGGCCCGACTTCCTTTAATTGAATTTGCTTTTATTATATTTTTATAATGATTTTTATGTTTTGGATTTAAAAGAATTTCAAAAATCGTATGACAAATTGTGCCTCTGAGTGCCCCATCGTTCTGAGTCTGTGGTACTTTCGTATGGTAATTATTCCAGTAAACCCAAGAACAAGTCTCTAGAGTTTTTATTCTTGACGCAGATAAAATTTTTAAATTTTTTTCTTCCATTGAAATATTTCTTCTGGAGACATTTCTCCAAAATCTTTTTTTGATGGTAAGTTTATTTCTAATTGATTTTTATCAAAATACCTTAAAAGTTTATTCATAGCTTTTTCTGCGGCTAAATTACCAGCATTATTTTTATGTACATCATTATTAAATGATATACAAATCTTATCAGGGTCCAGCTTTAGTAGTAGATTAAGTATAGAAATACTTATTTCTAGTCCAAATGTTACTATAGTATTTTTTACTCCGGCGTCCCAAAGGGCAAGACAATCTCCTATGCTTTCAACTAAATAAATATATTTAGCGCTCTTTAATGTATCTAGGTTTAAAAATGTAGGGTAACACCAGTTAGACTTATCACCTAAATGTTTCCACTTTATTTTGCTTAAATTAGTTATATCTCTGCCAGAAAATCCGATAATTTCTTCTTTACTATTAAAGATAGGGAATACGTATCTATTTTTCATTTTACCAGCTTTAGCTACTCCCCCACGGAAAAGTTTGAGCGTTTCTTCGGACACTTTTCTATTTATCCAGTAACTATGATCTTTATATAATTTTAATAAAAGTTCTTTATCAAAAATTTTCTTATCTTTTATTTTGGGCTGATTGATTTCATTATTACTAATAAATGTATAATTATTATCTTTTAACCAGGTTTTGGCTTGATCTTCTGTTTCTAAATTTAAGCTCATTTTAATTAATGATGCAAAGTTTCCACTTATATTTTCTTTAAAGTCTACCCAAAAGCCTGTATCTTTATATATTCTTAAAACCGTATCATTGTCACTTTCTCTATATAAAGGCTTTGCGCGATATTCTCTGCCGCAATCTTTCAAAGAATACCCTATATTTGTTAATATATTATATATATTATTTATGCTTTCTTCCATTCTAATGCCTCTGAAATTGTTGGAAATTTTTCTATAAATATATTTTTACATTCATCCGCTATAATTCTATGCTCTTTTTGAGTATTTTGCTCTGTTCTTAATTGTATATAATGTACCCAAGACCTAAGATTACCTTTCATATACATAGTGGTTTGTGTCGTCAAGGGAAGTATCATTCTGGCTACTTCTTTAGCTATACCATTTTCGATCATAGTATTATAGCAATGATCACTTAAAGAAAGAGTTTCTGCTATAAGATGATTTAAAGAGTTGAAGGCTGGATTACTTTTAGGCAACAAATTTTCTCCTACTTGTCTATTTTTGTCTCCTTGCACTCTTAACTCTACATCTTCATACTCTGTAGCGGTACTATATCTTAAACTAAATTCTTGAAATGAAAAAGATTTGTGTCTTAAGATTTGGGCGGCAATAGCTCTGCTAGTTTTAATTTCTAAAGTCATATCGACCATTTCTAGTGGAGACCAGTGCTTATGTTGAATTAAAAATTTTAATAACCTTGGGGCAGTTTCAGTATTCATTTGGTTTGATGGATTACTCACTCTAGCGCAATACGCTACCAAATCTTCTGAATTAGACGCTCCGTCAATATATGGTTGAGTAGATGAAATAAATTTTACGTTCATAAAATTTCTCCATCGTTTTGATTTCTATCATTTAATTCATATTGCTCTCTTTGTCGTTGAGCAATCGTCAATAAAGACCCTCTTTCTTCTATTTTAAAATTATGGACATTATAATTTAAATAATTTTGTGCCCAAGTCTGTTTACCGCTAGCGTCTAGTCTTCTAACTAAATCTTGATGCCCCGCAGCTTCCTTGCCTTGGAATCTGGTTTTAGTTGGTATTAGTTTATGTGTCCCGAATTCTTGTCCATCCAAAGCTAGTTCATCAAGAGTTTTTCTTCTAAAAATAGCTACAAAAGAAGCAAACCATTGCAATCTATCCGAAAGTGCAATAACAGAGCTATCGTCAACTACATTTGACGCAGTTCTATTAAAATTTTCGCCCGTTCTGTTGAGTTGCATGGCAGTTACTATTGGGCATTGTATTTCTTCTGAAATTCTTTTTAGTTTATCTATTTTTTGGCCTATGGCTTGATGCTCTGCCCAATTCTGGCCTACTTTTTCTCCTGTTAATTTAACGTAATCATAAGCGATCAAGGCCTGATTCCCTCTTCCAACTTTAGAGAGATACCATCTTCTAATAATAGAGCATATTTGATCTATGTTTTTATTTCCCACATGATAATGATAGTATTCATGATTTTTAATTACAGCCCATGCTGCTCTGACTTTAGATGTCATTTCTTCACTTTTCCTCCAATTACCAGTTTCAAGATACCACATTGGAACATCGGTCATGGAAGATATCATTCTCAATTGAATGTCTAAAGTTTGCATCTCTGTATCTAGAATAAGAGTTTTGGTTTTATTTTGAGGAATTTTACTAATATTAAAACATATATCATTTATCCAGGTAGATTTACCTTGGCCTGGTCTGCTAACTATGGCGTATATATTTCCATTTTTTAATCCTCCATATAGCCTGTTAAATTCTTGATAAGGCGTAACTAGACCGACTTCTTCTCTTGGTGAATTACCAATTTCTTCAATAACATCTTCTAGGTTTTCAAATAGATTTATAGGTTCTTCGTTTGATTCGTAAGAAGATATTTTATCGTTATAAATTGCGTCTGCTTCGGCTATTATTTTATCTATTGGTTCTTCTCCGTTTTGGGCCACATATTTTTTTAGTTTTTCTGCTGTATCGGCTATTTCTCTTCTTATCCTTAATTTCATTAGTTCTTTACAAGCATTCATTGTGGCTTCTTCTGTTATTTGGGAAAAGCTTAGATTGTCTATATAATCATATATATTGATGTCATCCTTGAATGATATTCCTAAATTTTTTATTTTTTCCGCTAATAGTACTTTGTCTACTTTTTCGCCCTTGTATTTTATATTTTTATATACTGCGTATATCGTAGAATGCACATCGTGAAAAAAGTCTTCATCAGATAAAAAAACATCTATATCTGGAAATAGGTGTTGATATTTTAAAAGTCCGCTAAGAACATGCCTTTCTATCTGTAAAGAGTATATCATCCTAATACATATTATCAGTTAATAATAAAAAAGTCAAGCAATAGAATGGTTTAATATATTATTAGTTATCGTCCTGATCTTCTTGATCATCTTCTTTGTGTTTTTTATTTTCTTTATTTATTGCGTCTGCCGTGGCGTCCATATTCATTTGATCTACTGTTGATATCCAGGAGCCTAAATAATATAATAATGCCATGGCATTAACTTGATTATCAAATTTGGTATAAACTTGCGGATCACCATCTTGGTTAAAATTAAATAATACATAGCCGCCAAAGCTACATTCGTCTAGTTGTTTAAGAAGATTATTTGGAAAATTAAATTTTTTTTTATTTATCACCAAAAGCATTTACACTTAAATAATAAAGATTCCAAATTTTTCTTCTATATATGATGGTGAAAATATTTTCAAATCTTGTTCGTATAATTCAATAAATTTAAAATCATTTTCTATAAGCCAATTTTCTTTTTTTACATCTCTCTTTATACTTTGTAGGTATTTTAATCTTGAGTTTTCGTGGAAGAATTTATTAAAAGATTCGTGTTGATCGCCTTGTATTTCTATTGCTATCTTTTTTGTGGCATTTAAAAAATCTACTTTAAGCATTGTACCATATACTGGGAACTCTTCGTATACTATGTGGTTTTTCCAGTACGGAAAAAGTAGCTTTTTAAACTTAAACTGAAGTTTGCTTTTACTTTTATTATCCCAATCAATAGCATATTTATTGACGTTTTTATTTACAAGCCTGCCGGTAATAGATTTTAATCTCACTTTTAATCACCATCCGTCGCAGAGATCTAGAATTTCTTTAAAAGAAGACTTCTCATATATTAAATTCTTTCTATAAGAAAGGTGTTTTGTAAAAGTGCCTTTGAAATTTATTTGAGCTCTAAAGTGATTTAAAAATGATATTATTGAGACATCACAACATTTTCCTATTTCATTTTCTATTTTATCAAAAGGTAAATTTATATTACTTATACTATATTTATGTCTAACTAAATCTTTTGCTTGCGCACATATCAAACCTAAAATTAATTGTTCTGCTATACAGGCCTTTCCGTATCCTTTTGCTTCTCCTGCGATTTGAAAGTCAATCCAATACTCTTTATTCTCTGGGTCAATAACATTTTTTATTGCTGTATCAGCATAATATTTTATTAAATCTAAATTTTTCCCACCAAAAATACATACATTTGGTATGCCGGAAGATTTATTTTTTTCATCATCTAAGGGCACACTCATTAACGGAAAAAGATAATTTTCTATTAAATAATTAATATATTTATTATTACTTCTGCTTTTGTTATTAAGTATGTAATATAAATAAGAATTATATCCCCAATCATCTACCTCCTGATTGGGTATATTGTCATATGCAAAAACTTCAGAATTTATATAATCTATAGGGAGAGGCCTTAATAAGAATAAGTCTAAATCGAAAAATATAAAAGGATCTCCAACTTGGGAGATTTGTTTGTAGCAATAAAGTTTTGCTAAGCTCCATATATTACAATAGCTATCGTCTATAAAATCAAAATATTTAATTATATTTGTTTGGCTTATTTTTGTATATTTCTTAAGATACCATAAACCTTTCGTATTTGTAATTATTTTCGCTTCGTAAGTTTTGCCAAAAGAATTAAAAGAATATTCATTGATTTTTAAATATCTTTCAATATTTGTATTGAATACTTTTGATTGAAAGAATTGTGTTTTTTCATATGGCTCTGGCCAAAAACAAGCATAAGCTTTCATTTTATAAAGCTAAAGTATTAATAAATTTATTATAAAAATAATCTACAATTTTCTGATTTTCTTCTAGATAAACTCTTAAATTGTCTATGCCCTGATGTTGCTTTTTTAATTCTATGTCTTGTTTTTTAAGTTCATCTATTATTTCGTCTGTAAATGTAACCCACGCTCCTTTTGCCGTGGCAAATTCCCAAGACAAAATTTGATCTATGACCTCGTATTCTTTCCAAACTGATGTTCCATTTTTTCTGCCATATTTTATTGGATATTGGACTTTTGAGTTTGTTGTTTCATTTGTAGACTTTTTAATAGCAATTTTTACATTATGTCCTATAATTTTATTTTTATTAGGATCATACTTTTCATTAGGTTTTTCTAATATTAGATCCTTATTGTATCTAGGTTCAAACTCTAAAATCCAATTAGCAAAATGTAGAAGCGCATTTCCTCCGGTGGCAGAGGTTTGTCTTACCTCCTTATTTGCGGCATAAGGATCTAATTTTATATCAGATCTAACTTGACTGATAAATATTGCCATATGACCTCTTTTAGAAAGAGCCAAAGATATTTTTTTCATGAGCATAGAAGATATGACCGCTCCTCCAGCTACTTTTGTAGCTTCTGTTAAACTTTTTTGGCTATCTCCTTTTGTCATTAATCCGTCTACCGAATCTAGTATAAAAATATATCTTTTGTTTTCATCATTATTTTGAATAAGCTCTTTCATAAGCTCGGATACTGTTTCAAAAATATTAGATTCAAAAATAAAACATGTGCCGTCTTGCCACTGCTCTGGGCTAGTAACAAACTTGATCCCCGATCTCTCTTGCACTTCTTTACTTAATCTTCCTTCTGCTTTAAAAAGCACCGCTCTAGAATCACTAATTGATTTTAAAAAATTCTTGGTTACTTCAAGTGCTTCGCTGGTTTTCCCGCCTTCATTCATACCTAAAAATCTGTGAAGGCCCGGACTCAAGCCGCCCCCTGTGGCAATATCTAAATTAAGACTACCAGTAGATACTTTATAATGAATTTCTTGTTCAAAATTATAATGATCTTCCTTATTTTCCTTCAAAAATGATAGAAGTCTAGAATTCGCTGAGACGCCAGAGTTTTCTATTACTGTATTTTCTTCTTTTGGTTTTCTTCCCATGATCTTATAAATTGTATAAGGGTTTTAGGCTTTTGACAAGTATTTTTATCTAACCCTATTTTCGCCTCTCCGAGTGGTATATTAAATTTATCAAAAGTTTCTTTTAAAGACTGTATTTTTACTTCTAAGCTAAGAAAATTTTTACCCTGATCCGTCAAAAACCAAGCTAAACTAGGAAGATCGAATCCTTTTGTGTTATTCCAATAATCGTAATCCTTGTATTTTTGTATAAGTTTTTGAGCTATTTTAATTTCTCTTGGCCAATTTACATTTTTTTTTATATATTTTTTTATTATAAATTGGCATAGTTTGTGATTATTCACTAAATGAGTCTATAATACAATTTAAATTTAGTCAAGTATATATTGTGTAATATTATTAAATTAATAATTATGGAAATAGAGATTGTCACCCCTGCGGGAAGAAGAGAGTATTTAAAAATACTATATAAGTATTTAAAATTTCAAAAAAAATATTTCAATAATTGGATATTATGGGTGAATACTGTCTGGGAAGCAGATATTGAATATTGTAAAAAATTAGAAAGAGATAATGATTGGATTAAGATTATCAAGCCAATAATAATCCCTAACGGAAGTGAATCTGTTTATAGTTTTTATAAACATTCTTGTGACCCCAATAAAATATACATAAAAATGGACGATGATATCGTATGGACTGAAAAAGATTTTATTAAAAATATAGTAGACTTTCGAATTAGTAATCCTGACTATTTTTTAGTTTTTGCAAATATTATTAATAACGCTGTAATTGATCATTTACATATTAGGTCTGGCGCTATGGAGATTGGGGAAATTATAAATTACGACCTATTTGATAACGTTGGTTGGGCGCGTGGAGATGTTGCGGAAAAAAAACATAATGAGTTTATTAAATGCATCAAGAACAATGATTTAAATAAATTTAAATTTTGTAAGCATATACTTTTTAATTTTGAAAGGGTTAGTATAAATGCTGTGTGTTGGTTCGGCAAAGATTTTAGTAAATTCGATGGTATTATCGTGCCAGAATGTAATAGCATAGGCGTTCCAGTTAAGGATGATGAGCAATGGTTGGCTTGTGATTATCCAAGAAGCATAAATAGAGCAAACGTAATTTACGGAGGGGCAATATGTTCTCATTTTTCTTTTTATCGTCAAAAAGATTTTTTATCTAAAACTGATATTTTAGAAAAATACGATTTGCTTGCTTCTAGTCTAGAAAGTTAAGAATATCGTTATCGACCATCCTTTTAACTAGATTATCAAAAGACACCTTCTGCGACCATTTTAATTGTTTTTCTGCTTCACTTGAATCGCCAAGCAAAACATCTACCTCTGCTGGTCTATAATATTTAGGATTAACACTCACAAGAATTTTCTTTTCAATATTATTCGAAAGAACTAATTTAAGATTTTCTCCAGAGCCTTCCCAGGAAAAAGTCTCTGTTCCTGAATAAAAAAAAGCTTTTTCTACAAATTCTTTAACAGAATGAGTTTCGCCAGAAGATAAAATATATTCTTTTGGACTTTCTTGGTTTAGCATAAGCCAAATTCCTTCTATGAAATCTTCTGCATGACTCCAATCTCTCCTCGAGTCTATATTGCCTAGCTCTATTGGGTTAAAATGCTTGTTATTTTTTAAAGCATGATGGATTTTTGCTACGCCTTTTGTTATTTTTCTCGTGACAAACTCTTCTCCCCTTCTTTCGCTTTCATGGTTATAAAGTATAGAATGTATAGCGAAAAGATTGTAAGATTCCCTGTATACTTTAGTGATATGTCTAGCTGCGGCTTTGGCTGCTCCATAAGGACTCCTTGGCCTTATAGGGTGATTTAAATCTTGTGGACTATATAATACATCTCCCATTTCTTCGCTAGATCCAGCTGAATAAAATCTGCAATTTGGGGCGTATTTACGTATAGCTTCTAAAGACCTTAGAGTTCCGAGAGCAGTAACGTCAAATGTTTGTAGAGGAAGCTGCCAGCTACTACCAACAAAAGATTGTGCAGCGAAATTAATAAAATAATCAGGTTTTATTTCTTTAACAATTTCATCAATAGAATTACTATCAGATAAATCCCCTACTAATATCTTAAACCTAGAATTAGATAAATTATGCTTTATATTTTTTAGGTTTGGATTAGAACTTCTTCTGCAAATGCCATAAATTTCAAGATCTGTATTTTTCAATAAAAAATCTACCATATAAGACCCATCTTGGCCTGTGACTCCAGATATTATGACTTTTTTATTCATGGATTAAATAATTTCAACTTTTGGTAATGGAAATATAAACTTTGTTCCGAGTTGGCGAATTTCCTTTTCTCTTTCTAAAATTTCATTTTTAAAATGATATGGACCAACTAAGTAATAATCAGGCTTCATTTTTCTACTCTCTTCTTCTGATATTAATTTTATCCCACTTATAGTTTCTGCTCCCCATTTTTCTGGACTTCTTTCTGATGCATATTCTATTAATTCTTTACCAATTTCGCAAAAGTTAAGAATCGTATTTAGTTTAGTAGAAGCGCCATAAATATGAATTGTTTTATTTTTAGACTTAAGATCTTTAATAAGATTAATTAAATCTTTTTTCTGTTCGTATACATTATCTCTAAACAAAACATACGTATCTTCTTCGTCCAATAAAGCATCAAACTCTTGAATTCTAATATTAGTTAAATTATTTTTGCTTTGTTCTGAATCGTATAAATTGCAATCTTCGTGGCAAACATATACCATAATACTGCCGCCATTAGTAGTCGTTTTGTAGGCGTTAAATATTTTTAAATTTATATCTTTAAACATTAATTCTAGTGGAGCTAGGTGATAATGTATTATATGTTCATTAACTATACTATCGTAAGATAGATTTTCTAGCATTGATGGCCAATATGCTACTTCAAAAATCCATATACCATTAGGATTTAATATTTTTTTAACTTCTAAAGAAAATGTTTTGGGATCTTCAACGTCATAAAAACAAGCTATTGATGTAACTATATCAAAATTTTTATCTTTTAAAAGCTTTGTGGGGAATAAATCATTAATAACGTTTATGTCTTTATCTGTTTGTTTGCTCGCTATATCGGATGGGTCTATTCCATACTTTATAAAATCTTTTGGATACTTACGGAGTAAGGTATTATCGTTAGAAGCAATATCTAAAACTTTTCCAGATTTAACTTTTGTAATTTTTAAAGCCTCATCAACGATATTCGCTAAATGATTTCTCATCGTATAACTAATTCCAGACTGATACCAATAATTACTATATAAAATATGTGGAGGTATAGTATGTTTTGTTTGTATTAATCCGCAAGCGTTTTCATATTTAGATGTATCACATCTTACGATTAAATTAGGCGTTTTTCTTTTTGGAGGATTTTGAACTCCTTCTTTAATAAAAGAGCCCTGAAAGTATTGATCACCTAAATCAATAACTTCTTTTAAATTAGGATTGCCGCATATTCTGCATGTTTGTTTGTGTTTTATATTCATGGTTTTGTAAAAAATAAATTGACTTCAATTTTTCTAGATAATAAATATCCATTAGATAGCATAAAATCTTTAATATCTTTTTCGTGATTATCGTCATTCGCCTCAATAACCATAAGCTTTGGGCTGTAGTAAGTTAAAGTATTCCAAGCTCTAAGAATTTCTAGTTCAAAGCCTTCTACGTCTATTGAAACTAGATCAAGTTTGGGAGGGTTCCATTGACTTAAAATAAAATCCATAGTTCTTACGTTTACTTTTTCTGTCCATTCGGAAACTTTATAATCGTTTTTATGAGAGTCTAATAAATTTTTATCTATTTTTAAGGAGGAAACTGAGGAAACTGAGGAAAGATTATTATGATCTTCTACTTTTACAACAAAAAAATCTACATTATCTTTATTTTCTGCCCCAACCGCAAGGCTCATAACATTCTTCCTGTTCTTTTTAAGAGATTCAAAATAGTAGGGATTGGCTTCTACGCAAAGAATTTCTGCGTTTTTTTCTTTTTCTAAAAGAAACGTATTGTTAATAAATATACCGTCAACTGCTCCTATATCTAATCCATACAATAATTCACCATCATTAAAATAAGAAGCTATAACCGTATCCGTATTGAATTGAGCCACAGAGCTAGATAGTACCATATTTGATTATATAAATATAAATGAATATTTTATAATTTATATTTATCTTAACCAAATTTTTTCATTATGCCTTATATCAATCCCCGCTTCCTTTAAGCCTATTTCGATATTTGGAGTATGGATATATTTGCCTTGATTAGGAAATTTATGTAAACCATTAAATACGTCTGGACCAAGGTTTTCCCAGGTCAATGAAACCCAAGTTTTATTTAAATTTTCCTCTACTTCACAAAACGAAAAAGGTCCGCTGCCTCGACCAATAATAACATCACAATAAGTTGAAAAATAAGATAATTCATTTAAATTAAAAGGATAGTTTTTATCGAGTATTTTTTCTGCATAAAAAACATTATTACCAGTAAGAAGGGGTTGCACTTGATTTGATATATATATTTCAAATTCTGGATATTTTTGAGATATTGATAGTATGACTTCATTTAAGTTATCGTGAAAAGACTGCGAGCTTTCTGGCGTATTATTGCAAAAGAAAATTCTTCTTTTTGATATTTTGTCCTTAAACCATTGATCAATATTCTTTAAGAATAAAGAAGGGTGTTGAAAATTAATTTTAGGCATAAGTTTTGGAAGATAAGATTCCTTACAATAAAAACCTTTTTTAATCAAAAAATCAAAATATTTTGAAAACAAGAAATGTATAGCGTCGAAATTAACTCCCATAGCTAAACCTCCAGATCCAATCCATGTATTAAAATAAATGCGATTATCTTCTTCGATGATATCTCCGTGTCTAGGAAGTGACCGCCATAAATTATTATCAAATGATAAATTATCTATGTCGGAGAGCACCGCTTGATTATAATTATGGCTATAGCAAAATTGTGCATCAAAATTATCTACAAACCATTTTACATAAGATCTACCAATATGCATATCTCCTAGATGTACGTTTGAATAAAAATAAATTACTTTTTTAGTAGTAATATTTTTTTCTATTAAAATTGGTTGATTGTCTACATTCATTTGATTATTTTATTAAATTTGTTTATTGCAGATGCAATAATTTGGTGCATATCATAATATTTATATTCGGCTAATCTTCCTCCAAAAATTACACTTTCGTCTTTAATGTTTTTATATTTATTATAAATATAATTGTTTTTTTCATCGTTAATTGGATAATAAGGCGTTTTTTTTCTATCCCATCCTTGGGGATACTCTTTGGTTACATAGGTATATTCTTGAGAACCAAATTCAAAGTGCTTGTGCTCTATTACTCTTGTATATGGAATATTATACTCCGTGTAATTTATTATAGCGTTGCCTTGGTAATCCTTAACAAAGACTTTTTCCGTTTCAAATCTTAAGCTTCTGTATTCTAATTCTCCGTATTTATAATTATAGTATTCATCTATTTTTCCTGTAAAAATAATCTTTTTGGCTTTTGAGTTCCAATACTCTCGTTTATTAAAATAATTTTCGTCTAATATAATATCTATTCCCTCTAGCATATTGGAAATCATTTGGGTATATCCTCCAATTGGAATACCTTGAAACCTATCAAAAAAATAATTATCATCAAAATTAAATCTAATGGGTAGTCTTTTAATTATAAGACTTGGTAATTCTTTTGGATCTTTTCCCCATTGTTTTTTTGTATATCCATGAATAAAGGTATAATATATTTCTTCTCCGACTTGAGACAAGATCCATTCTTCTAAATTAGATGGGTTGTTTATATTAATTTTAGAATCGTTTATCTTTTGTTCAGCCTCTTTTGGAGTAGAAACTCCCCAAAGCTGATATAACGTAAAAAGATTGATAGGAAAAGAGAATATTTTATTTTTATAATTTACTTTAGGCCTATTTACATAATGATTAAATTTAGAAAATTTATTTACATAACTCCATATTTCTTCGTTATTTGTATGAAAAATATGAGGTCCATATTTATGTATATTTATACCTTCTAAATTTTCTGTATAACAATTTCCGCCTATATGATTTCTTGAATCTATAATTAGACTTTTTTTGCCGTCTTCTTTTGCTTTATTAGCAAATGTGGCACCAAATAAGCCACAACCTACAATTAAATAATCGTACATAATTTAATCTACAAAAATATTTAGATCTTCTATTAATTCTTTTTCGTCAAAAGCTGGGCCAAAAATTATCATCCAGGATCTTTCTGTAAGATATCCAGATATGGGATTTCTTGCGTTTAAATCTTTAAGAAGAGCATAGCTCTCTCTCGAATGATTTAAAATTCTATGTTTCTTTACAGCAAAGCATGCGCCTATGCACCAATAATAAACCATAGGAAATTTTCCTTTATTAAATTTAGGATAAATATCGCATTGTTTTAAAAAATTTTCTATCAAAGACTCTCCTTGTTTTAATTTTAAAAATTCCATACCTCTATTGTAAAGGTTGTGAGCGTGAAAGTCTTTAAAAGATATTGTTTCTAAAATATTTAAAGAAGACAACGTTGGGGCGCAGCTGCATTGATTGACAAATTTATTTTTAACGTTTGTTTTATTATACTCTAAATCCGGAGGAAAGGCCAGACCGGGTTTATATCTATCTGTTAAACATTGAACATCTCTAAATTGTTCATAATTATTTAGTAAATATACAAAATCTGGAGAATGTGAAATTGGGTCGCCTTGAGAAAAGATAATCATATCTGGAAGATTATGATAATGATTTATAATATGAGTTAAATACGTATCGCTTTCTCTGCCTATGTTTGTTAGTGGTATTACTTTTAGTCTATTGTTTGGCGGGAATTCTATTTTAGCTTTTGGATTTTTATTATAAATAAATATTTCGATATTCTTGGGGACTTCTGATATCCATAATGGAACTTCATTAAATAAAGAAATTACTAAATGTATTTTCATCTAATTTGTAAAATTTTACTTGGGTCCATAAAGCATGGTGGATATATTGCTACTCCATTATTAACTACACATTTAGATAATATAGAGTTTATTATTTTTATGTCAAACCCTACAGGAAAAACATTTAGCGGGTGTAAGAGCCATCTTATCAAATTAGAGGGCAAGGGATTTCCATAGTTTTGGCAAAATTTAGAGAATACAAATACTGGTTTAGAAAAATGATAAGACATATACCTTATCCCGCTATCCATACCAACAAAAAGCTTGCATTTTTTTGATAGCTCGAAAAACTCGTCTAGAGTACCAGTATATAATATAACATTGGTATCGTTAAAAAAATCAGAATATATATGTTTATTTTCCTCAGTAGTTATGCATACAACAGGTAATATATTTTTCATACTATTAATTAGTTTCGATATATATTCCTTTCCAAGCCAGTCATGTTCTTTTCTTGGATAAAGATGAGTCAGTATAAAATCATTAGGAATTTTTTGCTTTAATGGAATTTCAAAATCTATTGGCTTTGTAAAGAAATAAAAATATCTAAGTATATCTAAATCAAAATTTAGCCAGCTCATTTCATCGACGCATAAATTATAGAATACATCATGACTTTTAAATTTTCTTTTATATTCTTCTGGAGTATTAAATAAATAATGACGAAGATTTTCTTTACCAAATCCTAAATCTAAAAAAACTTCTTGGTCAGTATAATTATATAATTCGTAAGAATCATAATTAAATGGAAAATACTTTATGATAAAATCTACATATTCTTTATTTGTATTAAAATATGCCTTTATGCTTGAATTGGGATATTTTTCTCTTATAGCTGGTATGAATCTATTCTGTAATAGTAAATCACCTAGTCCGCCTTCTAGCCTTATACCAATATTCATTTATACATTATATAAATTTTTTATAATAATGTAAAAAAACTTTACAAAAAAATAATAAATATATAATATAAACATTACATAGCGCACAATCTAAAGCGCAAAGGTTTGCCGTAATCCTTGTCAAATGGTGGTTTTTATATCTTAAGATGGCTCTGCTTCTCGCAAGCTTTGCAACCATTAAACCAATTGTCTCGCAGTTGGGAAAGTAGTTATGGGAATCAACGCGACAAAAGATGAGCGAAACTACCCGCAAAATGCGTTGATAAAGAAAGTGGCAACACTCTCTAGGACTCAAGGGAAAAAGTTTGATATAAGAGCTTTATAATTCCTACAGGGAAAAGCTTGCGCTTTAGGATCTCAGGGAAAAAGTTAGTTTAAAAGTACACGTAATATTATAAATTAATTTATATGTTAATAACATTATAAAATAATCTTTATTAATATAAATATTCATTGTAATATATTCTTTCGTTAATAAGTATGAATATAAATGTAAAAAAAAGAAGCGGCAAATCAGAAAAATTTAATATAGAAAAAATTCACAAAATTATAAATTGGTCTATAGAAGACTTATCAAACGTAAGTCTCACAGATATAGAAATAAACGCAAAAATAAGCATTCACGAAGGAATATCAACTAAAGAAATACATAAGCTTCTTATAGAATCTTCTGCTAGTTTAATTTCTATAGATAAACCAAATTATCAATATGTTGCTGGAAGATTATTAAATTATCAACTAAGAAAAGATGTGTGGAAAGGCAAGCACGCTCCAAGACTATTGGAATTTATAAATCAAGGTATAAAAAATAAAATTTACGATCCTATCATTTTAGAAAAATATAATGAAGATGAAATAAATAAAATTGGAGAATTTATAGACCATGATAGAGATTATAATTTCACATATGCCGGAATAAAACAATTATGTGATAAATATTTAATTAAAAATAGAACTAATAATAACATTTATGAAACTCCTCAATTTGCATATGTATTAATTTCTGTTTATGCTTTTATTAATTATCCTAATGAGATAAGGCTTTCCTACATCAAAAGATTCTATGATGCTATAAGCAAGCATAAAATAAATCTACCTACGCCAATCATGGCTGGAGTTAGAACTCCTAGCAAAAATTATGCTAGTTGTTGTTTAATAGGAGTCGATGATACTCGTGAAAGTATTACTGCTAGCGCAACAGCTGTTAGCATGGCTACAGCTAATAGATGTGGCATTGGTATAGATGTTTCTAAAATTAGAGCTATTGGATCTCCTATAAAAAATGGAGAAGTTGTTCATACTGGACTGATACCTTTTTTAAAAATATATGAAAGCAGTGTAAAAGCTTGGCAACAAAATGGTCTTCGTGGAGGCAGTGCAACTTGCAATATCCAATGGTGGCATTATGAAATTGATGATATAGTTGTACTTAAAAATAATGCTGGGACAGATGATAATCGTGTCCGCAAGCTTGACTATACCGTTGGGATGAGCAAATTATTTTATGATAGAGTATTAAAAGACGAAGAAGTAACTTTATTTAATATTGCCGAAGTTCCTGAATTATACGACGCATGGGGAACTAAGAATTTTGATAAAGTCTATAAAGAATGTGAATCTAAAAAATTAAAAATTAAAAAGAAAATCTCTGCTAGAAAATTATTTTCTCTTATCATTAAAGAAAGGGTAGAGACCGGAAGAATATATATATTAAATATTGATCATGCCAACAACCATAGCTCTTGGCTAGACAAAATTACAATGAGTAATTTATGTACCGAAGTAATTCACCCAACGATACCATTAAAAGATTTCCATGATAAAGATGGAGAAATTGGTATGTGTATTCTTTCTGCGGTTAATATGCTTGAGATAAAAAGCTGGCAAGATCTCGAAAAAACTTGCGATCTAATAGTTAGATTTCTAGACGAGATTATAGATATTCAAGAATATTTCAACATTGCTGCGGAAAATTTTGCAAAAAAAAGAAGAAGCCTTGGGATTGGCATTACTAATCTTGCTGCCTATTTAGCGAAAAATGAGTTAAAATTTAATTCTGATAAAACTTTATCCGTATTAGATGAATGGATGGAACATTTTCAATATTATCTCCTAAAATCTAGCCTTCAGTTATCTAAAGAAAAAGGTAAATGTGAAAAGTTTAATCAAATTAAATATTCAAAAGGTATTTTACCAATAGATACATATAAAGACAAGGTAGACGAAGTGTGCAAAAGAAAGCTTTCCTTAGATTGGGAATCTTTAAGGAAAGATATAAAAGAACATGGGTTAAGGCATTCTACATTGTCTTCTTGTATGCCTTGCGAAAGCAGTTCTGTTATACAATCATCTACTAACGGAGTCGAACCTATTAGAAGTTTAATAACATATAAAATGAGCAAGATGGGCAAATTACCCGTTCTTGTTCCAGGCATAGGAAAGTACGATAAAAATTATGAATTAGCTTATGATTTTAAAGATAATATTGGCATATTAAAAGTAAATGCTATTATTCAGAAATATATTGATATGGCTATTTCTACTAATGTTTATTATAATTACTCTCACTATGAAAATAACGTTTTACCAGACTCAAAAGTTATGAAAGAAATTATGTACGCCTATAGTTTAGGTCTAATTAGTTTATACTATAATAATAGTGACGATGGCGATAAAGAGCAATTAATGAATCAAAAAGAAGATAGAGATTGTTCTGGAGGAAGTTGTAAATTATGAAATCTGTATTAAATATAAAAAATATAGACCATACAAAGCAGCCATTGTTTTTTGGCGAAGACCTTAATCTTCAAAGATATGATCGGTTTAAATATCCTATATTTTTTGAATTATTTAAAAAACAAGAAGAATTTTTTTGGTGGCCTCATGAAGTATCTTTAAATAAAGATCGTGGCGATTACAAAGACCTCGCTGGACAAGAGAGATTTGTTTTTGACACAAATTTAAAGTTTCAAACACTAGGAGATAGCATGTTATCAAGGAGTATTCATTCTCTTAAAGATTATGTTAGCAACCCAGAACTAGAAATATGCATGAATACGTGGCAAAGATTTGAAGGTATTCATAGTTACTCTTACTCTTATCTTCTCAATAATGTACATCCGGACGCCAGTAAATTTTTTGATAGCATTATGGAAGATAAGGAAATCACTTCCAGAGCGGAATTGATAAGAAATAATTTTGATAAAATTCTTGGTACTGATGACAGGAAAGACTTAAAGCAAAAAATATTTGATTGCATTTTATCAGTTAATGTCATGGAAGGACTTGTGTTTTACGTATCTTTTGCTTGTTCCTTTTACTTTGGTTATCGAGGCAAAATGGAAGGTAATGCTAAAATTATTAAATTTATTCAGAGAGACGAGGCCTTACATTTTGGTATAACTCAAAATCTTCTTAAAATATTAAAAGAAGAAGATAAAGAAGGATTCACTTCTATAGTTAAAAAAAGCGAAGATAAAATATATGCATTTTATGAACAAGCCGCAAAGAATGAAATAGAGTGGGCAGAATATTTATTTAAGAATGGATCTCTGCTTGGTTTAAATGCTGAAGTTTTAGGGGGATATGCTAAGTGGTTATGCGACAATAGACTTAGATCTTTAGGTTATAAAAAAATCTTTAATCAAAAAGATAATCCTATAGCCAGTTGGATGGATAGTTATATGGATAGTAGTAAGGTACAAACTGCTCCACAAGAAACAGAGCTTCAATCCTATAAAATAGGAGCAAGAAAAACAGATATATCTGATGATGATTTTGATGATTTAAAACTGTAAATTAATATATAATATTAATTCCTATTAGTTTAGTGTAATTATTGATATGGAAAGTCTTCAATTATTATTAAATATATCTTTTGGCATTATAGCCTTTCTTGGAGGTTGGGTTCTTACAAGGCTTTTCAGTATAATTGACAGACAAGAATCTTTAACTAAAGATTTAAACGATAAGACATTTACAGATTTTATAACTCTTAGAAAAGAAGTAGAATCTGAGAGCAGAAAACATCAGCAAGAAATATCTGATTTAGCGTTAAAGATAAGCACTACATATGTTACAAAAGAAGCTTTTGAATCATATTTTGATAGAATAGAGGCTAAATTAGATAGAAATTTTGAAACAATTCAACACTATCTTATGGATAAAAAGAAGTAATTTAGTGTAATCAATTTTATGGAATTTAGCTATACTGATTTTATTCTTGCTGAAAAGAAAAAAGCTCCACTAAATAAGCCTTTCAGACTTCCAAAGGGTAGTAATAAGAAATTTGGTGTTTATGTTAAGAATGACAAGGGTAATACTGTAATGGTCAAGTTTGGCGATCCTAATATGGAAATTAAAAGAGATGATCCAGAAAGAAGGAAAGCTTATAGAGCTAGACATAATTGTGCAAATCCAGGTCCTAAGTGGAAGGCAAATTATTGGAGTTGTAAAATGTGGAGCGCTAAGCCAGTAAGCAAAGTTACTGGAAGCTGTAATAAACCTAATTGCGGCTCTTGTGATGACTCAAATTGTGGTCATCGTCCATGCGTTACGATTAGAGACTCTGAAGAAATATTACTAGAAGTTGATATTCAAGCTAAAAATAAAGGCCTTTGGCATAATATTAGAGAAAAAAAGAAAAGAATGGGTAAAAATTATAAACCAGCAAAGCCAGGCTCACCAGACCGTCCTTCAAAAGAAGCATGGAAAAAAGCTCAAGGAGAATATGAATGGGATGGTGAAGAAGAGTTCGACCAAGAAGAACTTTTAAAATTAGACCCAACATTAGCAAACGTAGAAATTATTGAAGAAAATTAATTAGACTTGTGTAAATCAGTATATGCTTGGTATTGGTGATTTAGAATATTTATCTTACAGGACAGGGTTAAGCGAAGAGAAAGTAATACTGCTATCTGAGTCGCAAGAAGATTTAGACTTAATTATTAATGAATTATCTAAAGAAGAAATAGAAGATGGTTTATTACATATTAGTTTTGAGCTTTTTACTAAGCTATATGTATATAAAATAAGCTCGGAACTAGATTTTAAATTAAAAGAGAAAAGTTATGTTAGTTCTACTATTAGTTCTATATACCCAAAATTAGAAAAACATAAAATAGAAAATCATACAATACAAAAAGATTGGGAGACCTTATGGGAACCAGACGAAGAAATTGCCAAACATTATTTTATTCTTTTAAGCATGTTTAAGGATAGCTTAGATAGAAAAAGAAGGTCATATCCTAATCCCAATATATTTTATGCTAAAGCGGTTGAAGGTTTTATTAATGCAGATAAGCACGAATTAGCAGAACATTTAAAGGTTTGGATTTCTCTTATTAGAAGAATGAAAGAAGAATACTGGTCCTAATCTAGATTTATTTCTTTTAGTAAGACGCCATTATTTTTAAATAAAATTTTATTTATTTTAAATTCTTTTGCTTTCTCTTCAATTATTGAGCTTTTACTAGTCATGCTTACTACGTATTCATATTTTCCATCTAGTAGCAGCCTTATAGTATCATTAGAATCATTATCTATTTCTCTGGCTAAGAATAACTCTATATATTGTTTAATTAAAGTATCTTTTACGAAAATTTTATTATTATTATAGAAAAATAATAAATCTTTATAATTTTCAATCGTTATATTATTCACTTTTATTTGGATATCTTCTATTTTTTCTCTTCTTACTCCAGTTTTTATAATATTTATTCTTTATAGGATCGTCTCCATATATTTTCTTTCTTTTCTCTGAAAGTTCTGCACTTCTATCCCAAAGATCTCCTACAGTTCCTTTTTTATTTTTTGTAAAATCTGCAAATTTTTTCTCATCACAGTTTACGTCTAGCGTTCCTTCTGTATTCAATTGAGGGGCTGTAAAAATTCTATCCCATTTTATGTTTTTATCATCTATATATTCATGTTTATCGTTTACGCTTTGAACGATTTCTTTTATTTCTTTAGTTTTTGGATTTTGATAAATATATACTGGCATTGAATTATATTAATTCTAGAATTTTATTTAAAGTTTTTTCGTATGTGAATTTATTTTGAAGCTCTAAGCCGTTTTTATTTAACTTATTTTTTTCTACTTTAGAAATTGCTATTTCACAACCATCTATAAAATCATCTTGGTTAAAATCATAAATATTTCCCTGATTATAGTATGGATTTTTTCTAAAAAATACACCATCTTCTGCTGATATTTTTTCTTTTAAAGGTTCAATTAATGTTGAATTATCTTCATTAGCCCAATCTTTATAAGCGTGAGCATTTAATATAACAGAATGTTTTCCAAGGGCTACAGAGTGAAATTCTGGTAATCCCCAACCCTCTCCTCCACTCATACCTATTATTATATCCGCACTATTTAAAAAATCATTATATAAGCCATTCTTTTGCATATGGCCAAGAAAAGTAACATTATAATATTTTTGGTTATCAAGCATATTAGATACAGCTTGAAGATTTGTTTTTTCGTCTAAAAATGGATTGTAGATCGCGCATTGTAAATGATATTTTGGATTGTTACCATATTTTTTAATCCAAGATTTTAATACCTTTTCATGGTGTTTTCTTTTTTCTAGTTTACCACATAAATTAAACACAATTCTATCATCATTATGATATTTTTTATCTATTCTTTTGAAACTTAAACTATCAAAGGCTAAAGGTACGTAATAGACATTATTACAATTATTGCTTTTAAATATTTCTACAGATTCATTGTTCGAGAAAAAAACTTTGTTGATATTAGATACAATATTTATTTCTGTTTTCGTTGGGCTGTCTAATTCATAAAATGAAAATAAATTTATATTATCCCCAATAGATTCTAATGCTCCATTTAAATGCAATAATTTTAATGTTTTATCTTTCCTAGAAAAGGAAAGAGCGTTATTCTCTATAGAGAATTTAAGCCATTCAATAAAATTATTCTCTAAATCGAAACACGATAAATCTGTGTTACCTATAGGAAAAAGACTTAAATCTATTCCTTTTTTAAAAAATTCTTGTAAAATACAAGTGGAAACTTGCCCAAAACTAACTTGATTTATTGGGAGTTGAGCATTTAACTTCACAAGATAGAGTCATCTTCTTCTACGAGAACTTCCTTTTTGGAGACTACTGCTTTTTTGGCAGAAACAGCCTTAATTTCTTTTTGATCGTTTTGAGTAGATGATTCTGAATTTAGTGGTTTAGAGACGTAAATTCTATAGTCTGGGGCAGTATCTTTACTTTTGTTTTTATTGGCAAAAACTACTACTTTGACTTCTTTTTCTAAACCTAATTCATCTATCTTAACATATCCAGATAAGAATTTTTGATTAGCGCCTTCCTTTTTCCATAAAGCTCCAATTTCTCTTTTAGACCAATCATTTGATGTTTTATTTGTATTTGTATTTGTATTCATATATTCCTTTATTTATTCTAGATGATATAATTTATTTTAAATTTTGTCAATAAAATCTTTAGCTTTATATTTATTAATTATAAATTCTACCGCTTTGTTATGCAAATTAATAGCGGTTTGGGTACTTATTTTTAATTTTTTACCTATAGAATTCCACGACATGCTTTTTTTATTATCAGGATAATATCTTAACTTGAATATTCTTTCTACTCTTTTGTCTTTTAATTGCTTGATTAAACTAAATATATAATCTCCTTCTTCTTTAAAGATAGACTCCTTAGAAACTTGATTTTTTTCTATGAGATTCTTTAATGATTTTTCGTCCATAAATAATATAGAACTCTTTCTTTGATTTAAACAATTAAGGCAATGGTACCTCATTTGATTACCTAACCAAGTAGAGAATTTTATATTTTTAGAGGGGTCAAAGTTCAAAGCAGATTGATATATAACATAATTTTTATCACTTGATATATCTATTGGGTCTATCCCTTTTTCTATAAAAGCGTTATAATATTTTTTGATCATTTGATGACATATGCCGCTATGTCTAGACTCGAGAGTTTTAATACACTCATCTGGACACACATTGTTTTGTATGTTGTATACTAACTCTAAATCGTTTTTACTTAATTCGTTCATATATCTCCTCCAGTAGGTCAATATGTTTTTGATAAAGAGCGCACATTTTAGATTCAGTATCCCAAACATATTTTATATCTGCAAGTTCTTTTAGTCTAATATCGTTAGACTCTTCTTCTGAATTAGCTGGGGGCACCATAGTACCATCAGTATTTTTTCTAGAAATATGTATCAAGATTCCGTTTTTGTTTTTTAACCAATAAAGCTCATCCTCTGGGTATTCATCGTATCTTACATCTGTAATTATTGGAACTATATTTGTTGCTATAAGATTGTTTATCGTTTCGTCTACCAAAGACGTCCAATGTTTGCCTTTTGATATAGTTCTTTTTATTCTTCCGTAGGAGACAAGTATAGGCCTAATCAAAGTTTTATTTTCGCTTGAAACATCAAATATATTTATATTGAACTTTTCTTTTATGAAGGGAAACAAATCTTCTTTAAGTTTATCAGCCAAAGCAATTCTTTTTGTTTTTATATTTCTATTAGATAAATGTTCTCCTATTAAATTACATAACGTATCTTTTCCAGATGTAGCTACGCCAGATATGCCTATTATTTTCATATTTTATTAAATTTTATTTTATAGAAACGAAATATTTGTTTTGAAATTTCATTTAGGTAATATTCTTTATTGTAGTATACTTCTTTTATTCCATATGCTGCTATTAAATTTGCGCAATATGGACAGGGGGACAAATTAATATAAATATAATATGGATTACTATATCTAGATATACAGGATAAAGCGTTCATTTCCGCATGGATCATAAAATTTCTTCTGTAGTCTCTATTTTTCCAAAAAGTTTTTTTTACATTTTTACTTGGCGCTAACCCATTATATCCAGTAGATAAAACTCTGCCCTCTCTTGAAAGAACTACTGCCCCGACTTTTACATATGGATCTTCGGATATTTTAGATATTTGATTTGAAATTATTTTACCTATCTCTATAACTTTATTTTTTTGCATAAAATAATCTAGAAAATAGTATAAACTATATATATAATAATGTCAATGGATTTATTAAAGGATATTGTATTTCAAATATTTAGTTCAATATTTGTATTGACTATATGGTTTAATACAGAAGCTTTTGTAGAGTATGCTACATTATTTAAATTAGATAAGATATTTAAAATAGATAAATTTAAAGAGTATAAAAATACAATTAATCCAGATATAAACTATTATACTTATTTAATGCTCAAGCATAACACTTTTTTAACGAGATTAATTTCTTGCCCTTTTTGCATTAATTTTTGGATAGTATTATTACTATCTATTGTTTTTAATAATTTATTTTTGTTGCCTTTAGTATATATTACTAGTATTAGTGTGTATTTATTTTTAGAAAAGAGGATATATATATGAATAATGAAGTGACATATAATACATTGTTTGATTTTTATAATGCCATAAAGGTTCATGAGCAAGTTGTTTATTCCTGTCCATTTCTTTCAAAGTTTAAGGATTATATGGACGCAGCATTTCAAGGATGCGCTTGCAAAAAACAAGCCAATATCAACAAGGCCCTTGAAGTATATAAAGCATTAAATTCTAGTATAGATCAAAGAGTTTTAGATAGCCTCAAAGTCGCATTAAACACAAATAAAATTTATCTTTTTCACGATTCTACGCCTTTGTTTGTTTTGTGAAAAAAATTATACTTACTAATTTTCAGTCTCCTGGAGACATAATCATGCTTACCTCTGCTGTGAGGGACTTAAAAATAGCATTTCCAAAATGGCAAATTGATGTAAGAACTACTGCCATGTCTATTTGGGATAATAATCCTTACATTACTAAGCTGGACGAAAAAGATCTGGATGTAGAAATTATAAAAGCTGAATATCCATTAATTCATAAAAGTAATACCGTGCCGTATCATTTCATACATGGCTTCAGAATGTTTCTAGAAGAATATTTCGATATCTCTATTCCTCAAGGAGAATTTAAAGGAGATATACATATTTCTGACGCAGAGAAATCATGGATAAGTCAAATTCAAGAAATGGGAATTGAAGATAATTTTTGGATTATGATGGCTGGAGGGAAATATGATTTTACTGCTAAATGGTGGAATCCGATTGAATATCAAAAAGTAGTTGATCACTTTAAGGGAAAAATTTTATTTGTTCAATGTGGTGAGGCTGGGCATTTTCATCCTAAGCTAAATGGAGTTGTAGATTTAATAGGCAAAACAGACTGTCGGCAATTTATTAGATTAATGTATCACGCTTCTGGAGTCGTATGCCCTGTCACTTTTGCTATGCACTTAGCGGCAGCAGTACCAATGAAAAAAAGCCCTCCAATGAATCGCTCAGCAGTTGTTTTGGCTGGGGGCAGAGAACCCGCAAATTGGGAAGCTTATCCCCATCATAGATTTCTTGCTTTAAATGGGGCTTTAGATTGTTGCGATAATGGAGGATGTTGGAAATCTAGATGCTCAAAAGTAGGAGATGGAGATTCCAAAGATACAAAAGATCTATGTGTATATCCAGAGAAAATAAATCATAAATTCATAAGCCCTTTTGATAAGCGAGAAAAAGACACATATATTCCCAAATGCTTAAATATGATAAAAGCAGAGGATGTCATCAGAGCTATAGAAAGTTATTACGAAGGAGGAGTGCTTAAGTACAATAACCCTTCTTTAGCTACAAATGAGCAAAAAAATTAATTTTTCATCGATAGAAGAGCATGTGCCATGCTCCATGACCTGTTATCTCTCAGAATTAGATAACGAAATTGGGATCCATAATCCAAAACCAGAGCATCTAACTGAAGAAAATTGTTTAAACATGGTTGAAGCAGCAGTTAAATATATTCCAAATAAACCACATAATTTTCGTGGAGATGGAATAGTAATGTGTGCAGGCACTAAAAAATATCTAACAAATGCTTACGTTAATATAAGGAATTTAAGAGATCTTGGAGTAGATTGGCCAATACAAATTTGGCATAGAGGTCAGGATGAAATCGTAGGTAATTTTAAAGAACTAGTCAAAGATTTTAATGTTGAATTTGTAGACGCATTTCTACTTAGAAATATTTTGCCAGCAAGAATACTTAATGGTTGGGAACTTAAAGTGTATGCGATTAAGTGGGCCCCATTTAATAGAATTTTATCTCTGGACGCAGATAGTTTTGCCGTAAAAAATCCTCTTTTCATTTTTGATACTAAAGAATTTAATGAAACAGGAGCGATATTTTTTCCAGACCAAATGACACTCAGACCAGATCATAAAATCTGGTCTCTCATGAACATAGATTTTAAAGAAGAAAGAGAATTTGAAGCCGGACAAATATTTCTTGAAAAAAATAAAACTTGGGAACCAATATGTTTAACTATGTGGATGAATGAATATAGCGATTTTTTTTATAGATATTTTCACGGAGATAAAGAAAGCTTTCATTTTGCTTGGTTGAAAACAAAATATCCTTATTTCGTCGGATATCCATATAGATTAGTAGGCTTTCATCATTGGCAACATTGGTATGACGAACTTCTTTTCCAGCATAGAACTTGGTCTAAATATTCCTTGGACTCGGAGGTTTTAGTAGGAGACATGAGGCGGATAGATGAGCATAAATCTTACTTAGAAGACTTGAGGCGAAATTGGAAGTTTTAAAACTTGACTATTATTTAATTCTATTTTAAAATATTGGCATGGTTCAATTTAAAGAAGCTTTAGGGTATGATGACATATTACTACTTCCTAATTTCTCAGATATTAAAAGTCGTAAAGAAGTAGATACCCGCACTAAAATAAGTAAAAATAATTATATAGATTTTCCAATTATATTATCTCCTATGGATACAGTTTCTTCTGTAAAAAGTTGTATTAAAATTAATAGATTAGGTGGGGCAGGAGTTTTACATAGATTTATGTCAATTGATTCTCAAGTAGAGAAATCTTTAAAGATAAAAAACGAAAGTAATTTTTGTATCAGTGCAGTTGGGTTAAAAGACGCAAGAGAAAGAATCGAAGCCCTATCAAAAACAACGGATATATTTTTTCTTGATACAGCGAATGGTTTAGCCAGCCAAGTGGAAGATTTTATTACAGATTATAAGCAGTCTAGCTATAAGCAAGATATAATTGTCGGGAATACTTTAACTAAAGAAAGCGTATATAGGCTTGCCAATCTAAAAGCTGACGGGTTTAGACACCTTATAGGTCCTGGTAGTATGTGCTTAACTCAAATGAAAACCGGAATAGGTTGTCCTAGCGTTACTGGTTTATCATACGCTTGGAAAGCTGTTAGAAATTTTCAATTAGCTAATTTAGATTATTTTCGCCAAGAAAAACCTACCGAAGAAAATAGACCAAGCATTTTAGCAGATGGAGGGATCAGATATCCCAAAGATCTTGTTAAGGCTATAGTTTCTGGAGCAGATGCGGTTATTTGCGGAAGGATATTCGCTGGTCTGAAAGATATAATAGATGAAGAGTTAATCTTAGAAAAAGATGGCAAATTATTTGCTAAATATAGAGGTATGGCGAGTAAAGATGTAGTTGAGGATTATGAACTTTATGACGGAACAAAGAAAAATCTTTTCGTAGAAGGAGACAATACTCTTATCGAGTTAAATGATTCACGATCATTAGATGATATTGTATATGATTTCGTCAATGGCTTAAGAAGTGCCATGAGCTATCTTGGCTTTAGATCTATAGAAGAAATGAGAGGAGCGCTTTGGACAGAAAAAGTTAGAGCTGTAAAGGTGACCTATAATAATATGTACGAAGGATTTGCTCACGGTAAAGTCTGACGTTGACATTAATACAAATATAGATTAATATATACTTATATGAAAGATAAAAGCCCAAAATTTAATGTTTTAAAAAGAATGCTAGAAAAAAGAGTCTTAGTTATAGACGATCACACCAAAATGGATTATTGGTTTGGCACAGTTAAAGATATTGTCGATGAAAATACTCTTGCAGTATATAAGAATGAAAGTGAAACTAGAAAAGTTAATATCTTTGATATAAGAAATCCAACCAAAGAATTTATGGATAAATATTTATGAGTGAAGATTTTCAAATAGTAGACCCCTATATTCGTGCTCATGATAGATCTCCAATTCATAGAATCGCCCCAAAAATTAATCGAAACGATTATTGTCATTTAGAAGGGAAAAAATTCAAGCATTGTTGCGGAAAAAATAATAATATAGATTATTGCCCAAGACTACTAAATGATTATTTAGAAAAAAAATTTAATATGAAAACAAATAATGAAACAAAAGAAGTAGAGCTTGAACCTAAAGTTGATGGAGCTTCTCCAGATTCTACCGGTCCTATAATAGATAGTCCAATAGAATAACATATTAATGCTTGAGTTTGCAGACATTATTTTTGGTCTTCAATGGGGAGACGAAGGCAAAGGAAAAATTAGCAATTCAATCGCAAAAGAATATGATATAGTTTGTAGATGGAATGGTGGGCCAAATGCTGGACATACAGTTTATATTAATGAAAAAAAATTCAAAACACATATAATTCCTTGTGGAATATTTAAAAATAAATTAAGCGTTATTGGTCCTAACTGTATTTTAAATATAGATAAATTTTATAATGAAATTGCTTATTTAAACAAAGAAGGGTTCGATACGAACTTAATTAAAGTAAGTCCAAGGGCTCACATAATTACAGACCGACATATTCTATACGATAAGCTGCATCTTCAAGAAAAATTAGGCACAACTGCGCAAGGCATCGCACCAGCTTATTCAGATAAAATGTTAAGATGTGGTAAACTAGCAAGAGATTTTATAGATAAAAAATATATTTGGGATGGAATTTTAAATGGCAAGATCCTTTGCGAAGGAGCCCAAAGTTTTTGGTTAGATATTAATTATGGAGATTATCCTTACGTTACAAGCAGCGAAACTCTTCCTTATTCTGCTTGTTCTTTAGGATTCAGTCCTAAAAAAATCAGAAATATTATAGGGGTATCTAAAATATATGACACCAAAAGCGGGGTAGATCCTTTGTTTCCCGAGTCTTTATGGACAGATGAAGAAATAAATTTGCTTATTCGATTAGGAGCGGAGTATGGATCTACCACTGGGAGGAAAAGATCAGCCAACTGGATTAGACTTAATCATCTAATTAAAGCTATTAATATATCTGGCGTAAATAAAGTGATAATTAACAAATGTGATATCTTAGAAAAGGTTGGAATTTATAAGGTTATCCTAGATTCTGTTAAAGAGGGACCAAACTTTTTAAAGTTTCTTTCTTTTGATAGCATGAAAAGTTTTATAGTCAAATACATAAAAGACAACGTTCAAGAAGAAATAGATATTATATTTTCTGGCGACAAGTCTAATATTTAACTTGGACCTGCTCGGAGTTGAACCGAGGTCTTTTAAAAATATTAATTAAAAATACTACAAGTTTAGTTGTTTTTAAATTTAACATTGTATAGATAAACAACAAACATACTCAGCTATTTTATTTTTAATACATTATTATACTAGAATAAAAAAACTAATAATAATAAAGGCATCTAAATACGCAATTATCCAATAGATGCATCAAGGTAATCACGCCGTAGTACTTAGGCTACAGAAACGGTCTCTTCTACAAGAGAAACTCTTGCAGAAATATGACCTTTGTATTTAGCTGTTTTGGCAGTTAATACTTTAAAGGTTTTTTAAAGAGCCCCACCTAAACCTCTACCTGCATTTTAATTATAATCATTAAAATCGAAACCAAATTCAGGCCCAATGTCAAAGATCTATATGAATTATACACTATCTTTTGAATATTTTCAATATTATTAATATAATATTAATATATGCATAGCAAGAAATCAGCAATTTCTTTGATTAACGATATGATAATTATTAATCAAGCCCTAGATGAAAGAAACAAAAAAAGTATTGAAAGCGGGGACAGCTGGAATGTATATCATTTGAAACTTTTAAAGTTGTTAGTGGAGGAAATACAATGCCCAGAGTAAAAAAGAATAAATATTATGCGGTTTTTTCTAAGATGGATAATTTTTTGCATGGAGCATTTCCATTTAATAAAACCGGATTAAAGTCTGCAAAAAAATATATATCTAAAATATCTCCTAAGAATAAAAAAAATTATTTTATTAAAGTAAAGTAATGGATGTATATTTTTCATACTGGTCTAAAGGATACAACACTTCTTTAGATAAAAAAACTATAAAGATGCAAGAATTATCAGCGCTTCTTGCCTCTAAACATTTTAAAAACATTTATTTAGTTACAGACAAAGAAGCATTTCCTCATCTAAAAGATATATTTGAATGGTCAGGAATAAACCTTAGTTTATCTGATTTAGATAAAGATTTATCTTCTGTATGGTCTCTAGGAAAAATAAAAACTTATCAAATAGCTTCGCAAAATAATAAGAGCTTTATTCATATAGACTATGACGTTTTTCTGTGGAAGAAGCCTCCAGATTTCATATTCGATTCTCAAGTTTTTGCTCAATCAAGAGAGCCAACAGATTCGAGTTATGAATTTGAAAAGCTTTATGAGCATTGTCTAAATTTAGATTTTCTAGAAGATAAGAAAGAGCATCCTGTTGCCCCTAATATGGGTATTTTTGGAGGATCGAACCTAGATTTTATAAATGAATATAGCACAAATGTTCTTGATATTATTTATAATAATTATAATTTTTGGAAAAATTTTAAATTTAATTATTCGTTTTCTAAGGCTGTATTAGCCGAGCAATTTATGTTAGCGGCTTTCAGCGATTATAAAAAAATAGACATTGAATATCTATTCGAAATATATCCTGTGCCAGAAGTGATAGCCCAAAACATAGGGTATACCCATCTACAAGGATATAAAGAGAAGATTACAATTGAATCATTAGATGCGAAAATTCAATCTATTAGATAATCTTTATTGAACAAATTTTAATGCGTGTAATCTATAGTAGATAGTGAATAAGCTTAAAAATTTATTCGGTTGGTTTGGATGGAAAAGTAAACTAACATTAGTACTTTTAATAAATGGGGCAATAGCTTATTATTCATTAAATATAGGTTTTAATTTAGCAAAAAATCATAGCATATCTAAACTACCAAACTCTTGTTTTGTTGATTCTGTCGTCTTTGCGTCAAATGCTAATTATATATTATCTCAAGAAAATACATGGGCGCAAATTTTTGCTTTTCAATTTCATTATACAGATGAATTAAATAATGTTTCAGTTATTTTTGATAAAAGTTTAATAGAGTATACGGTTTCTATACCTAAATACAGAGGACATGCAATATGTGTTTTTGAGCACAAGGGAATGCTTTGGGTTTATGATAGTAACTATGGCACAATGCCAGTAGGAGTTGCTGGTAATAGAGCAGAGTATCAAATTAGAGTAACAAAATGGATAGAAGAAAAATACAAAGCTATAGTTTTTAATAGTATATTAATAGACGATGATGCAGAAAGAACTAAAGCATGGATAAAAGAATAACTAAATTAATAAGAGACGTTAAATTAATAGCGCCGTCTTGTAATAATACTGAACAATTTATAGCTGAATTTTGGAAATATCATAAAAGAGAAAATACTAAAAGAAACATATTCTGGTTTTCTGTTTTAGCTGTAATCTTCTTTATATGTTGGACTTTATCAAAAAATTAAAGGATCGGTGGAATAAACTTGAACATTACGAGAAGTTCTTTTTTATTGTTTTTATTCCAGCTATTTTGTTTACAATTTACGGAATCAGCGATCTTTACCTTAATCATTTTGATCTTCTTTCTAAAGA
>Ga0172372_10001468_pt1 | contig 36604 bp, 30 predicted proteins | sample LakKiv5m_2_FD_114544 | JGI IMG/M metagenome (GOLD analysis project Ga0172372, IMG submission 114544) | Freshwater microbial communities from Kabuno Bay, South-Kivu, Congo - kab_092012_9.5m | ecosystem: Environmental > Aquatic > Freshwater > Lake | place: Democratic Republic of the Congo... | reverse complement strand
GACCCTGGTCCGGGATGCGTACGCGGTGCGCTATCCCTGGAAGGTAAAGGAGTGGAGTTAATCGTTGAATCGGTAAGATTTATAGTAGAGCACGCCATAATCAAAAGGATTGCTATTATTTTTGTCCATTAACCCTAAATTGACATGGTCGCTTAAATATGGAATTTTTCAAGTATTGGAAAAAGGATCTGCCCGCAGGCCTTGTTGTTTTTCTGGTGGCCATGCCCCTTTGCCTGGGTGTAGCACTTGCCTCTGAAGCACCTTTAATGGCCGGGATTATTGCCGGCGTCATAGGCGGTGTTGTGGTTACCCTGGCCAGCGGTTCAGCTTTAGGTGTCAGCGGTCCCGCCGCTGGACTGGTGGCTATCGTTCTGGCTGCAGTGGCCGATATAGGCTTTGAAGCCTTTTTGACGGCCCTGGTCCTGGCGGGGATTCTGCAGGTTTTGCTGGGCTACCTGCGGGCGGGCATCATCGCCTATTACTTCCCTGCATCCGTGATCAAGGGCATGCTGGCCGGGATAGGCCTGATTATCATTCTCAAGCAGATACCCCACGCTCTGGGGTACGACAAAGACTATGAAGGGGATTTAAACTACGCTCAGCCTGACGGCGAAAACACGTTTAGTGCCATCAGCGAGGCCATGGGGCTTTTATCGCCCGGGGCCATAGTCATTTTCCTGGTGGCTATGGGCATTCTGATCCTTTGGGAGATGCCTTTTATGAAGAAGCGTTCTTTGTTTCAGGTCATTCAGGGCCCGCTGGTCGCTGTTGTTGGCGGCATCGTCATGCAAAGGATGTTCCATGGAGGTCCGATGGCTGTTGAGGGGGAGCATTTGGTCAACCTTCCTATTGCCAGCTCGGCTGCCGATTTTATCGGACAGCTGAACCGCCCGGATTTCGCCGCCATCGGTGATCTCAAAGTCTGGATAACCGCGGCAACTCTGGCGCTGGTTGCCAGTTTGGAAACGTTGCTCTGTGTGGAAGCCACCGACAAGCTGGATCCGCACAAACGCATTACACCAACCAACCGGGAACTAAAGGCACAGGGATTGGGGAACATTGCTTCCGGCCTCATTGGAGGGCTCCCCATCACCCAGGTTATTGTGCGGAGTTCTGCCAACATCCAATCCGGCGGCGAGTCTCGTCTGTCTGCGCTTTTTCACGGTGTGTTGTTGTTAATCAGCGTGTTGTTGATCCCTGGCGTGCTCAACCTTATTCCTTACGCCAGCCTGGCCGCCGTGCTTGTTATGGTTGGGTACAAGCTGGCCAAACCGGCCATCTTCGTGGAACAATACAAACGCGGATGGACGGCCTTTTTGCCTTTTGTGGTCACCATTATCGTGATTCTGAGAACCGACCTGCTTATTGGCATTGGCGTGGGAATGGCTGTGGCTATTTTCTTCATTCTCCTCCGCCATTACCGCGCTCCGTTTTTTGTGCACGAAGAAATCAAAGATGGCCAACGCCAGCTGACCATTTCGCTTGCTGATGATGTGTCGTTTTTGCATAAAGCCGGCCTTTCCCGAGCACTCCGGAATTTACCAAATCACGCCCAGGTGACCATTGATGGCCGATCGGCCCGCAGAATTGATGATGATGTTATTGACGTGCTCAAGGATTTCATGAGCACCCAAAAGGAACGAAGCCTCCAGATCAGCCTGCTCGGATTGAACAGCACCAGCTTGCAACCCCTCACTGACCTGCCAGCGAATGTACCCGCACATGCCAAGGCAGGCTATATCCCTGAATAGCATCGCATGGCCAAGGAACAAGTCCGGAACAACGACTCCCCAAAGGCAGCAGGTTTCGCGCCTGCAGCCGCCAGTGTTTCGCTAAAAATTCAGTTGAATGAGCACCTTTACCTGCGCGATCCTCAGGAATCAAAACTGGGGAAAAGCATCATCTCCAACAGCATCATCCTCCTGGATGAATTGGGATTAGAGGACTTTACCTTTAAAAAGCTCGCCGTGCTCATGGAAAGTACGGAAGCTTCCGTTTACCGCTACTTTGCCAACAAACACCTGTTGTTGGTGTATCTGTCATCCTATTATTGGGCATGGATCCGCTATCGGATTGAAGTAGAGAACCACAACATCAGCGACCCCACGTCGCGTCTCGAAAACATTCTGGTCATTCTGGTTGACGCAGCCCGCCAGCAACCCGATAATGACTTTGTGGACATGTCGGCACTGCACCGAATCGTCGTATCGGAGTCCGCCAAAGTCTATCACACCAAACTGGTGGATGAAGAAAACCGGCAGGGCTTTTTCCTGATGTACAAGGCGCTCTGTTGGCAAATTGCGGAAGTGCTTCTGGCCATACAACCCAACTACCCCTATCCCAGAGCACTGGCATCTTCTTTGATGGAGATGGCCAAGGATCATATATATTTTGCCTTACATTTGCCACGGCTCACGGATATCAACATCCACGAAGGAGACTTCCGACCTGCCGTTGAGTTATTGCGGCATTTTACGTTTACGCAATTGCGGGGTTCAATACCAATCCAGTGACCCGTTATCGCTTTCCAAAGCGAAACGCGCCTATTCCCAAGGGGCCAAATCCCAACAGGAAACCCAACCAATAAAAGAATCCGCTGTTGTTTAACGCGTATAAACCTGATTCTACGCCAAACAAGTTTGCGATCAATGCTATAGGAAACACCAGGCCGTGCAGAACTCCCCGAAAGAATCCATATTCCTGCATGCCATAAGTGGGATCGCCGCAAACAGGAGCCGGAGCGCATCCGAAAAGCATACCAGAAGCCAGTATTGCAAGCGCCAACAAGACCAGGACCTTCCGGGTCAGCAATAGAGCATCCTCCATTTTCATGGCTTTCTGGTTTTAGGGGGCAAGGATCAGGCTCAACCAGTGTCAACACGTGGTCACTCTTGAGGCCAGCAACTCACGAACTTAGCATCTTTTCCGCCAACTTTGGCGATGCATACCCCATGAAGCCACGCACTACCCCGCAAAAGCGCGCCCTCAATACCGCTGCGTGGAATGTCCTGATCAATTTTCTCCTGGCCATAGCCAAAGGGTTGGCTGGCGTCTTTGGGCATTCTTTCGCCTTGGTCGCAGACGCCCTGGAGTCGATGACAGACGTCTTGTCTTCTTTGCTGGTTCACATGGGGCTTCGCTACGCCGTCAAGCCTCCGGATGATAACCATCCTTATGGCCATGGTCGCGCCGAGCCTCTATAAACCTTTCTGGTCGTTGGCTTTTTGGTGGCTTCGGCCACCTTTATCACCACAGAAAGCGTTCGCAACATTCGCTCGCCGCAACGAGCTCCGGAGGCATACAAGCTTGTTGTTTTAGCAGTCGTGGTCCTCATCAAGGAAGGCATGTTTCGCTGGGTCCGAAAGGCAGGGGCAGAAACCAAGAGCTCTGCCCTCACGGCAGATGCCTGGCATCACCGCAGTGATACCTTGACTTCGGTCGCTGCCTTTGTCGGGATTTCCATTGCGCTGCTCAGCGGGGGTCGTTTTAACGCCGCTGATGACTGGGCTGCGCTTCTGGCTTCCGGCTTTATGCTGTACTATGCCTTTTTGTTGTTTTTGCCGGCCTGGAGCGAAGTCATGGATGAGCAGGTGCACGAGGAATTGGTGTCCAGGATCAGGCAGATTGCCTCCACAGTGCCCGGAGTATTGGCCACCGAAAAATGCCATGTCCGAAAAGCGGGTATGGCTTTCCACGTGGATTTACACGCCATTGTTCAGGGAAGCATAAGCGTTTCGGACGGGCACCGCATTGCGCACACCCTCAAGGACAAACTGGTTGAGGCCCTTCCGGAAATTGCGGATGTTTTGGTGCATATCGAACCTGACTAAAGGGTCCTTCTAAAAACCCCGTATACTGCGTTATGCCAAATTTTTCACATCCTCATTTACAGCAGTAAACTCCGGTGTTAAAAATTTGGCAGGCCTTGTCTCCGGGGTTTTTAGAAGGACCCTAAAGCCATCGGGCTGCGGAAAAACCATAAACAAATCCATGGTTTTTGCCCAGCGATGACCGCAGCAATTCACACCTGGTTTAAACCATACAATTTGTTATGTTATGGCGGTGGCCTGGTTGTTAAACTTTTCGCGTGTTTTGTTCGCGTAGTTAACCAGCGCTAACATCACAGGCACTTCGACCAGCACACCGACTACGGTGGCCAGCGTGGCTCCGGAATCCAGGCCAAAAAGCACAATCGCTACAGCAACCGATAACTCAAAAAAGTTGCTGGCCCCGATCATCGCGGCAGGAGCAGCGATATTGTGCGGCAGTTTCCAGCGGTATGCCCAGTTGTAGGCAATCGCAAAAATGAACAGGGTTTGCAGCATCAGGGGAATGGCGATCAGCGCTATACTCAGCGGATGCTGCAGAATCACTTCGCCCTGAAAGGAAAAAATCATGACCAGTGTAAGCAAAAGTCCGGTGATGGTCGTTCCGGTAAACTTGGGTAAAAAAGATTGCTCGTAGTAGGCAAGCCCCTTCGTCCGAACAACCATACGCCTTGTTATGGTGGCCAGGACCAGCGGAATCAGGACGAAGAAGACCACAGAAAGCAATAGGGTATTCCAGGGAATGACCACACCACTGATACCCAAGAGCAAGCTAACCAACGGGATAAAAGCCACCAGAATGATGAGATCATTGACAGCCACCTGCACGAGTGTGTACGCAGGGTTGCCGCGCGTTAATAGGCTCCAGACAAAGACCATGGCGGTGCAGGGCGCGGCTCCTAACAAAACCGCCCCAGCCAGGTACTCTCGCGCGAGAGTTTCCGGAATCAGCGATTTAAAAATGACGAAAAAGAACAGCCAGGAAATGGCGAACATGCTAAACGGCTTGATCAACCAGTTCACCGTCAGGGTAATGGTTAAGCCTTTAAGCATTTTGAACGCTCCGACGATGCTGCTGAAATCAATCTTCAACATCATGGGAAAAATCATGATCCACAACAAAACGGCAATCGGGATGGATACGTTGTCATATTCCAACTTGCCGAGCGTTTCGGGAACGACTGGCAAAAAACGACCGATGGCTATTCCGGCTCCGATGCACAGGCCCACCCAAAGCGACAGGTAGCGATCAAAAAAGGACATGCCCGGTGGATTTGCCATGGTTACCTGCGGTGGGTTGAAAGGCTGGGGTTGTTTTTTGGAATGGCAAAACGGAACGACCGTTTGCCGGTTAACAGCAGCGTTCCTCGGGATCAAACTGAGAAAACATAGACAGCAAGAGCGCCTTCATCTGTTTCCAGCGATCCGGGTCGATGCAATAGCAAATTGCAGTGCCCTCCACGGTGCCTTTGATGAGTCCGATGTTCTTCAGCTCTTTGAGGTGTTGCGAAATGGTGGGCTGCGCCAGCCCGAGAACATCCACCAGATTGCCCGTGATGCACTGGTTGGATTTGGCCAGGTGCATCAGGATAGCCACTCTTGCCGGATGCGCCAAGGCTTTGGCCAACACGGCAAACTCGTTCTGTTCTGCGGTAAACAACGCGGTTTTGGTAACGCCCATACTCTTGTGTTAATGCTACATTGCAATATTACGATTTATTCTTGCCATGCCCAACGTGACCCTTCCCCTGATGAAAAAAAGGGCTGCCCTTTGCAGGACAGCCCTTGAGCATACATTCCACTATAAACCCGGAACCGATATCCTATGAACCGGATCTTGGAACCAACGCCACACTGTTTAGCGAATCGAGACGGTGTTGCTCATGCGCTCACCGGCTTCGGTGGTAGCCGTGATGATGTACAGCCCGGCGGGCAATTCGGCAACGTTCAATTCCTGTGCGGTGCCGTTTGCCTGCTGCACCATGACCATGCGGCCCATGGCGTCGTACACCTCTACCTGGACCAGGTTAGCACCAGCCTGGACCACGAGGCGGTCAACAGCCGGGTTGGGGAAGCTGGTCATGGTCAACGGAGCAACTTCGGTGGCGGCCATACGGGCAGCGGTGAAGGTGAGCTTCACAATCCAGTAGTCCGCGTTGCCCCGGTTGCCGGTCAGGTCCTGATCGTCCGACTCAGCGGAACCGGCCAGCACAAAGCTGCCACCATCGGGAATCACGGCATAGGCTGCATCGTTGTCCGAACCGCCCAGGTTGATCTCTTCTTCAATGATCCCAGCGCCGGACAGTTTAATGAACCAGAAGTCCTGTGCACCATTGTTAGCACCTACCTGACCGGTTGCGGATTCTGAGAAGCCGGCAACGGCTGCACCACCGTCAGCCGTAGCGGCTACCGACAGAGCAACGTCGTCGTTCAGCCCTCCGAAGTTGCGGCTGAACAGGGCCGTGCCGGAGGCGTTCAGCTTCAGAATCCAGGCGTCTTCGCCGCTGATGGCACCCACAACATCCAGGTTGTTGGACTGGGTATAACCGGCCACAGCGTATCCGTCGTCAGCCGTGCGAATCACATCCTGAGCGACATCGTTCTGGGTGCCGCCGTAGTTTTTTTGCCAGTCAATAACCGGCGATTGAGCCTGTGCCCATCCGAAGACGGCCAGGGTGGAAAGGAGGAGAAATTGCTTTTTCATGGTAAGGAAAGGAATGAGTGAGTAATGTAAAAATGAACTTTGATTTGCGATAGTTTTACTATCATGGTGCTATGATAATAGCAACGCTATCATTTTCACAACTCCTGCCCTAATTTTTTTCTTCCACCAAAACCTCGTTTAGGTCTTATCCGCACAAAACATTAATTATCAAGCAATTAACTTGAACAAGATAGTCAACAAAAAATGTAAAAACCCGGTTATTCCCAACCCAATGCCTGGCGCATCTTGCGGTGAATGGCGGTGTTGTCGTATAAACCCGCAAAAAGCGTAGCCGCTGGTCCGAACGCAAAAACCGGAACCATGACGGCGCTGTGGTCGGTGTTGGCGTAGGATCCGATGACGGATGACGTGGCTACGTTCCCATCGGTTAGCGCTAATCCCCCGGTTTCATGGTCGGCAGTAACGACGACCAAGGTCTCTCCATCCTGCTCCGCCCAGCGCAGCACAGATTCCAGCATCCGCTCAAAATCGTTCATTTCGCCGATCAGGTACTCGGTATCGTTGGCATGCCCGGCCCAATCAATCTGGGATCCTTCCAGCACCAACAAAAAGGGTGCTTTATTGGCCTTCAGCTGGTCGAGTGCGAGGATGGCACCCCGAGATAAAAAATCCGTTGGTCGCTCGCTAACCGCAGGGGGCTCCACGCCGGGCAATAACACCATTTGCCTTCTGCCCTTTTTCACCTCAAAGGCATCGAGGTTGTGGTGCACCCGAATACCGCGCTCGTCCAGCACAGCAATCAGGTTTCTCGCGTCTGCTCTGGCGTCAAACTGCTCTTTGCCGTACCCTATGCCGACATCCAGGCCGGACAAGGTCAGGTCTTCGGCGATCGCTTCGTAATTATTCCGGCTTTCCTCGTGCGCGTAAAATGCTGCGGGCGTAGCATGCGTTATGGTAGAAGTAACCACAACACCCGTGCCGTAGCCTTTCTCCTCACCTTCTTCAAAAATAGTTCGAAGGGGTAGGCGGCTTTCATCGACCGCAATGGCGCCATTGTAGGTCTTTGTTCCGCAGGAGAACGCGGTTGCCCCGGCAGCGGAATCCGTGATCAGCCGGTCCGCGGAGTGCGTCTTGATGATACCAACTACCGGGAATCGTTCAAACACGCTCGTGTTGTCGCGAGCGTACATGGCCGCGGTGATCTGCGCCAGTCCCATGCCATCCCCAACCACGAAGATGATGTTGCGCACCGGTTTATCCGGCCGGTAATCCACGTCAGACAACAAGCCAGCCGTCCGGCAACTGGCCAGGGCTAACAACGCGGAAACGACAAAACCCAATCGGGCAATCGGCAGCATGGACATCATTCCGGTATTGAAGGTCAGGCATTACAGCGCTCCGTAAAAAATGTTCACCGGCCAGCCGTCCGGCGACTCCACCATGCCGTGAATCTGCTCTTTGCTGTCGGGCATAACATTTTTTACGGTAAGGCCCGCCTCTTGTAAACGGGCAATAATCGCTTTCGACTCCAACGAAAAGTACGTGAGCGTTGGCTTCTTAAAGTGACTGCTCTGATGCAGCCCGATCATGCTCATACCATCCGTGTGAATACCCCAGGGGTAAGGGCTGGTCTGTTTGCCCATGCTCTTAAAGCCCACTTTCTGGTACCAGGCCGAAGCCACCTCAAAGTCCTTAACCGGGACGGCAATCTCGCCCAGCGTACCCAGGCTGCCTTCACCATTGAGTGGCATCGGTGTCATGCCGAAGTCCATCCCGATCAGCGCAATGCCCATGACGGAATCGGGGTCCTGCATCACCTTCATGGGCACCGGATCGGCGTTCTCCATAAAAAACACGACGCCCTTACCCGCAAGGTCAGCGATTTTGGCGGGCATGTTCGCATCAAAATAACTCAATCCAAAATATTCGAAACCATCTTCATTGAGTTGGATGTTCACAGCGCCATCGGACAGCATGACCCAGGGCCACGGCTCATTGTTCATGCTAACCACTTTGAAACCAAGCGTCTTGTAAAACTTGACATTGGCCTCCATCTGCTTGGTACCGATGGATACATGGCAATACGAGCCCAGCGAAGAGGCCGAACCCGTGGCCTGCAGGGTGCTCGCCTGCGCCGGATCTTTCAACTCAAAGGTGAAGGACAAGGGCTGCGAGCCCTCCGTACCTGCCAGGTGAACTTTCCGCACATTGCCTTCCATCCAATAGGCGATCTTGTTGGGCATATCGTGTTCGGGATTCTCAAAGGTGGCCTTGTTAACCCCGGTCTCCGTCAAGGCAAAGCGCGTAACGCCCTGCCCCTGAATATCCGTGATGTAGTACCAGGTGCCCTCTTCTTCTTTGACTTCAAAGGTTTCAAAGAGTTTTTCCTCTTCACCCTTCTTGAAATAGGCCCGCCCGTTGTAGCCCTCTCCGTTTTTCTGCCAGGTTTCAAACATGTTCATTTCGGCGATAAACCAAGTGCCCAGCAAGAAATCCAGGTTGGGTTTTTCGGGCGAAAGGGTCCCAGCTCTCAACACGACCGTGGTGAAAGTCATCCAAAGGAGCATCGCTCCACAGGCGAGAAACGGGGTACGAACTCTTGCAGTGCGTGTCATGGCAGCAACGTTTTTCGTGAAGAAAAGTCAATAGGGCTGTCAAAATCGCTAAAAATTGCCGCATTCCGCAATGTGACGGGCTGCAGGCATCGGAAAATTCTTCTGGCCAATGCTTCCGGAAAACAAGCGAGGCGACCCGTTAACCGGATCGCCTCGTTTTTTTGGGGTAATTCTCTAGAAAAACGACGTGCGACTTCCTTAGGCCTTGACCAGGCTCAACTTAACCGTGATGGTGAACTCGTCGTAAATGGTCTTGTCGCCCAGGTTGTCAAAAAAGCTGCCGGATCCGTAGCGAATGTCAAAATCGGTGCGGTCCAGTTCGATGTCAGCGGTTGCCGTGCCGGCAGCTTCATCCAGCTTGGCAATGAAGCGGATTTCTTTGGTTTTGCCTTTAATGGTGGCATTGGCCGTCACTTTGTATTCACCGGCTACACCGCGGCTGGCCACGGACGTGATGCGCAGCAGGGCCGTTGGGTTCTTCTCTACGCCGAAGAAATCTTCGGATTTCAGGTGACCTTCCAGGTTGCCTTTCATGTCGCCGCTCAAATCGGTCACCGTGATGCTGGTCATGTCAATCTCGAAATAGCCGCCTTTCAGCTGGCCGTTTTCCACCTCCAGGTTACCGGACTTGATGTTGACGGTTCCTTCGTGCGAGCCGGTTACTTTTTTCGCCTTCCAGAGCAGCTTACTTTGGTTGGTGTTGACTTTGTAGCTGGTGGCGGGTTGCATGGGGGCAAAGGCCATGGTCAATAAGGCCAGGGCCAGCAGGGGAGTTGCGAAAATCAGGTTTTTCATGGCTTGTCAAATTTGGTTTGGTGTTTAAACATTAAAAGGATCAAAAAAATTCAGGAAGAAGCATCGGAATGGCGCAAACAATCCAGCAAATGACTGAGTTGTTCGGCCTGCTCGGCGCTCAATGCCTGGGAAACCGCATTCATGCCGGGTTCCAATTGATCCATCTTGAGCAATTTCTCCTGGCCCTCCGGGGTAATGACCACGTCCACAAGCCGCTTGTCAGCCGGACAGGTGGACTTGCGAACCAGTTTTTTCTTCTCGAGCCGATCTACCAGCCGCGACGTATCCGACATGCGGTCGAGCATGCGATCCCGGATAGCGTTGGTGCTCATGGGCCCGCCGGCACCGCGCAAAATCCGCAGCACATTGTACTGCTGGATGGTTAAACCGAACGGACTCATGATGTCGCGGAAACGCTCCGTTACCCATCCATACGTAAAGAGCAGGTTAACCACCGCTTTTGCCTGGGGAGAAACGAAGGGCTTGGTTTGTTTGATTTCCTCATCAATGGTGCGCGGAACGGCGGCCTTGATCAACGGCTTGCCCGCCTTGGCGGTTTTTGACCCGGTAGGCTGGACTGGTTGCTTGATGTTCTTAGAGAGCGCCATCGATGTTTCAACATCAAAGTTACAACACCAAATTTAACCGTGCAAGGGACCGGTAAAAAAAATCTGCGATGCCGCTGCACAAACCCAGCGTGGGCCTTCGCCTGAAACAGCCCTGCGGAAAAACGCGTTCGGCGCGTTGCAGCAGTCTCAATCCGTCCAGGCCACCAGAATCTCGCGCTTTCCCCAGAAAGGCATCCTCCCATGGGCGACAGCAAAGTTATCCACCATGAGCACATCGCCTTTCTTCCAGGTGAAAAACACCATGTTCTTCCAGATAACTTCCTGCAGGTGCCGGATGAAACGGACAGGGATGGTGCTGCCGTCGCCAAAGGTAACCTGGGTTCCGCGGGTTTCATCCGACAAAAACGGCGAGGTCATCCGGTGGAAACTGCGCAAAAACACGCTCATGCCGCGCTGCCGGAGCGTGCCCTGACGCCGGGCAATGTAGGCCGCCTCCAGCACCGGACCTTCGGGATGAAAAACCTGTGCGTGGTTGAACCAGACTTTTCGACCGCTGACCGGATGCTCACGCACGGCAGGGCCCTGATTGATCAGCTTGAGGCTCTGATCTTTACGCATTTCAAAAATCTGGCCCTCCGCCCGGCATTTCCGGCAAACCTCTACCGGGTCGGCCGTTCCATAGACTTTATCCCAGGATTTGAGCTTGGACAGGTCCCATTCCACCTTTTTGCCCGGGGGATTGTAATTGCGAATGTGGCGGATGCCTCTCTGCTCAAAGGCCTCGCGGACCTCCGGGTCCAGCTGGTCGTAAACGACCCGAAAGTCAACAATCGGGGTTTCGCCGTGCTTGTCCGGGGGCGTCTGGCAATAGAAGAAGAGCCTTCTGGGGGCTCCCTCCAAAAAACTCATTTCCAGGTGCTGGGGAATGGGCAGGTGGGCGGGCAATTCGGTGGAGGAGTACACGTAACGCGTTCGTGCGTTGCGCGGGGCCGTACCGCGGTACTGGTCAAAAAGCCTCGGATCAAGCGTTAAAGCCAGCTCCTCAAAATCCTGCGGACTGTGCAGGTCGAAGCCCTCAAACAACAACGCTCCGCAGCGCAGGAGGCGCTCGGAACACCAATCGCTCCAGGAAGCGCGGTGCAGTCCTTCCAGATCAGCCGGTTGGACCGTTAAGGGCAAGGTGGAATGAGCCAAGATTGGCAAAAGTTAGCGAATAGCGCGCTAGGGAAGAAACCGGCAGTAATGCCCGGAGTACGGTCACCCTTCGCCCGGAAGCTCCTCCTGGGCGATCAGCAGGCCGGAAGAGTTGGAATCAAGCGATTTCTGGAGCCGTTGGTGCAGTTTGACCAGGCGAAAAGACACGGCAATAATGTCTTTAGACTCCAGCAGCAGGTTGAAAAACAGACCGCTGTTTTTGGCGCTGTAGCGCCGCTGTTGAATGCCGGCCGCCTGTTGGGTCAGCAACTCTTCCATTCTGCTGAGCAGGGCCCGCTTCTTTTCATTGAGCTCCTTCTTTTTGTCAAATCGGGATTGCTGAATGGCGTTTCCACACTCGACCAGGAAACTGCTCAGGCGCTTCTGAACTTCCTGAACGGCTTCCATTTGTTCCGGATACAGCGGCAACAATACGTCGTCCACGTGCTTTCGGGTAATATGGACCACCTGGGAACACGTGTCGATGAGGTCCTTTTCCAGATCCGTGTTCAGCAACAGGGCTCTGCTTCCTTCCGCATAATTTTCGCGGACTTTCCGAATGGCGTTGTAGGTGGTTTCACGCAATGCCGTTCGCGCTGCGGATAGTGTTTTGATACCGCGCTTAGCCTGGGCAAGTTGTTGGGTGTCTTCGCGGGTGAGACCGTTGATTGCCTGCGTATAAATCGCAGCGACTTCTGTCAACGCCTGGGCCGTTTGCAGCCTGACCTGACCAATAAGGTCCGGCGCCGACAACTCGGAAAGGGTATCATCGAGCTCCGCGGTTTTCTCTTTGCGGTTTTCCTTCCGCTTGTGGTACCGGTAACTGGCCACCAGCCCAAAAATGGCCAGGCCGAGCAAGGCGATAACGGCGCTGCCTTCAAAGCGGGTAACGAGCAAGGCAATTCCTGCTGCAACCACAAAGGCAACCAAGGCCGTTAAGAACCACCCGCCAATGACCTGCAAGACGCCTGCCACGCGGTACACGGCGCTGTCTCTGCCCCAGGCCCGGTCTGAAAGCGAGCTGCCCATGGCTACCATGAACGTAACATAGGTGGTAGAAAGGGGTAGTTTGTACGAAGTGGCCAGTGCAATCAGCACACTGGATACTGTCAGATTTACCGAAGCCCGGACCAAATCAAACGATGGCAGATCGGCCGCTTTAACAAGTTCCTCCGTCTTGTTTTGTCGAAATCGACTTTCCAGGTAGGCTTTCCAGGTAACCGGGATGACGCTGGATGTTATTTTGGATGAAGCCGTTATGGTCCGAACGATGCTTCTGGAAAGCACATTGGACTGAAAACGCTCACTGCCCTCAGCCTGACGACCGAGATTCACCTCCGTTTCCGTCACGGTTTTGGCTTTTTTGGACGTCCACAGGGTAAGGACCATAATGATCCCTGCTGCGTAAAGGATCAACGGCTGAGCCTGGGATTTGGCCGCGAGGCTGTCCATGGGAAAACCGAAAGGCGGCGCTCCGGAAGTGCCCCAGGATTTAAAGGCTTCATAACCCGCCAGGGGAACCCCGATAAAATTGACCAGGTCATTTCCGGCAAAAGCCATGGCCAGGGCAAAGGTTCCGGCAAGGACAACGAGACGCAGGATGGGGACCCCGAATCGTTGCAGCAAAAACGACAACACGGTGAAAATGCCCATAGAACCGAACAACAGGGTCATGGGATTGTCGGCCACCCAATCCAACACTTCATGGGGCACCAGCGTGGTACCCTTGAGCCCTTTAATCAGGAGAAAATAGGTAATGGCGGCCAGCGATATACCCGACCAGAGCACACCGATGCCGTGCAGGTGGCGCTTGTATTCAAAGGTGAACAAGGCTCTGGCTATATATTGAACGAGCACACCGATGCTAAACGCGAGCAACACCGATAGAAAAATGCCACTAATGATTTCCGTGACTTTGCTCTGGTTGATGTAGGCGGAGAAGACCTGGGGGGCATCGGGGTTCACCATCATTTTCACTGCGGCCACGGCCATGGCGGCGCCCAACAGTTCAAAGACGATGGAAACCGTCGTGGATGTAGGGAGGCCCAGGGTGTTGAAGGCATCCAGCAACAGAATATCGGTCAGCATCACGGCCAGAAAAATGACCATGACTTCGGAGAACATAAACTGGCTGGGGTTAAAGATGCCGCTGCGGGCCACTTCCATCATTCCCCCGGAAAAACCAGCCCCTAAAAAAATGCCGATGCTGGCTACAATCAGAATGGTCCGCGGCCGCGCTACCTTGGAGCCGATGGCTGAGTTCAGAAAGTTTACCGCATCGTTGCTTACCCCAACAACCAGGTCAATTAGGGCCAATAAGAGCAAAAGGCCGACGATAAGCTGGTAATACTCCATAAAGCCCCCCCATTTAATGCCGTGGCCCTTTGACCGGTTAATCCTTGAGTTTACTTCACAGCCCGTATGGAGCGGGTAAAAATACGCGGGCAATGTTAACGGAATGTTTCCACACTTTGGCTTTCTGTTTTACTGGTTTACGCTATTTGCCCGACCTGTCCGATGTTTGTCCGGAAGGAGCTTATCTTTAAAAGACTTCCTATAGCGTTAACCGGGTTAAGCGCCTCCCGGAGCAAACGTCTGAACCTATTCTGCGTACACCGTCTATCATGACCGATTCCGGCAACTACCAATTACTGCTGGCCAAGCTGGAAGAGTTTCGCCGCAAGTACTACCTGAATCAATTGATTCGGGGGGCTCTGTTTTCGCTGGCGGCGCTCATGGCCGCCTACCTCGTCATCAGTGTCCTGGAATACCGGTTTTACTTCCCGGTCGGGGTTCGCCGGCTGCTTTTTTTCGGGGGAATGGCCTCCGCGCTCGGGCTGCTTGGGTACTGGGTTGGCGGGCCTTTGCTTCGCTATTTCCGGTTGGGCAGGACCCTGAACGACCAGGAAGCCGCACGTCTGATTGGGTCGCATTTTCAGGAGGTTGAAGACAGGCTCCTGAATGTGCTGCAACTGAGGCAGCAGGCGGATGCCGCTTCAGACAGTTCGCTGATTTTGGCATCAATCAATCAAAAAATTGAGGCCATCAAGCCCATTCCTTTTACGCTGGCCATTGACTTAAGCCGCAACCGGCGCTACCTGAAATACGCCCTTCCCCCGGTTTTGGCCTTGGTTTTCCTGGTGTTTGCAGCGCCTAACGTGCTTCGAGAGAGCAATACGCGCCTTTTGCACAACGGGCAGGTTTTTGAACGCGAGGCTCCTTTTTCGTTTACGGTGGTCAATGAATCCCTGGAAGGCATCCAGTTCCAGGATTTTCTGCTCCAGGTTGAGGTGGCGGGCCAGGTGCTGCCAGAGCAGATTGCGCTGGTCGTCCGCGGTGCCGAAGAAGGGCCCTTCCGCATGCAGAAGTTCAGTGCAACGGAATACGGCTACACCTTTCACAAATTGGCCGGCGATGTGGTGTTTGCTTTCGAAGCGGCGGGGTTCCGCTCCCGGGAATACACGTTGAAGGCCTTGCCATCGCCGGGCTTGCAGCGCTTTGAGCTGCATTTGGATTACCCAAGCTATACGGGTCGCCAGGACGAAGTTGTTCAGGGCAGAGGCGATGCTTCCGTCCCGGTGGGAACAACCGTGACCTGGATTTTGCAAACGGAGAACACCGAAGAAGTTGGGCTCCGATTTTCAGACAGCTTGTACCAGGCGGAGCGCCGGGGCAAAGGCGAGTTTCGCTTCAGTAAGCGAATTGTGCAGGATGAAGGCTACAAAATTGGTCTGGGGAATGGTGTTCTCAGCACCCGCGACAGCATTGCCTTCCGCATTGCGGCCGTTCAGGACCAGTTTCCGAGCATTCAGGTAGAGCGCTTCATCGATTCCACCAACAACAAGTACCTGTACTTTTTAGGGGAGTCTTCCGATGATTACGGCTTGCGGAACCTCAATTTTCATTGGAGTTGGGAGGCTTCCGACGCCCTAGGCGAGCGTCAGGTCGTGGAAACGGGACAGGTGCCCATTGGCCTGTCCGCGGGCCAGAAGCGCAGTGCGTTTTCGCACCATTTTGATGTCAGCAGATTGGGGTTAAAGCCGGGTGATCGGGTTAGCTACTACTTTGAAGTTTGGGACAACGACGGCGTAAACGGGACTAAGTCTTCGCGCACGGCAGCCATGACGTATGAAATGGCAACGCTGGAGGCGTTTGAACAGAAGACCGAAGCCAACAACAACCAAATCAAAGACAAACTTGAAAAGACGCTGAGCGACATTGACGACACGCGCGAAGAAGTAGATCGCTTGCGCGAGAAGTTGATGCAGAAAAAGGAATTGGACTGGGAGGATCAGAAAAATCTGGAGAACCTGTTGGACAAGCAGCAACAGATTCAGCAGAATGTGCAGGACATCCAAAAAAGCTTCCAGGAAAACGTTCAGGATCAGAGCGATTACAAGCAATACGATGAGCAACTCATGCGCAAGCAGGAGCAGCTCCAGAAAATGTTTGAAGAAGTAGTTAGCGACGAACTCAAGGAGCTCTTTGAAGAGATGGAAAAGTTGCTTGAGGAATTGAGCAAAGAAGAAGGGTTGGAAAAGCTGGAGGAAATGTCGCTCACCGACGAACAGCTCGAAAATGAATTAGACCGCATGCTCGAGCTATTCAAGAAGCTGGAGATGGAGCAGAAGATGGAAGACGTCATCAGCAAACTGGAAGACTTAGCGGAAAAGCAGGAACAGTTAGCCAATGAGGCCGGAAAAGAATCCAGCGATCCGAAAGACCTCGCCGAACAGCAGGAAAAGCTCAACGAGCAGTTTGACAAGGTGCGCGAGGAAATGGATAAACTGGAGCAGCTCAATGATGAACTGAGCCAACCCGAGGCACTTCCGGAAACGGGTCAGCAGGAAGAGCAGATTGAGCAGGGGATGGAGCAGAGCAAAGAGCAGATGGAACAAAGTGCCGGTTCCCAAAGCCAGGGCAAGCCTAAGCAAAGCCAACAGCAAAAGCAGCAATCTGGCGAGCAAATGAAGCAGAATGCTCAGCAGATGGAGGAGATGGCTGAGCAGCTCAATAGTGCGCTTTCCGGAATGCAGCAGGAACAGACGTCCGAGAATCTCGATGCCCTCAAGCAACTTTTGGATAACCTGATCACGCTCAGTTTTGATCAGGAGGAACTCATGAAAGAATTGGACAAGGTTCAGCCCTCCAATCCCCGTTATGTCGAATTGGTGCAGGAGCAATTCAATATCCGGGAGGATTCACGAATGGTGGAAGACTCATTAATTGCGCTGTCCAAACGTGTATTTGAAATTTCTTCCTTTATAACGAGGGAGCTTGCCGACTTGAATCACTACATGGAGGATGCTATGGGCAAGTTGCAGGATCGCCGATTGAAGGAAGCGGGAGTGGATCAGCAATTTGTGATGACCAGCATGAATAACCTGGCGCTCATGCTCAGCGAAGTCATGGACCAGATGCAACAGCAAATGGCCAGCCAAATGTCGGGCAACCAAATGTGCCAGAAACCCGGAGGTGGTAAACCTTCCAACGCCCAGATGAAAGAAATGGGCGATCTACAACAGCAACTCAACAGCCAGCTTCAGCAGTTGAAAGAAGGCCAAAAACCGGGTCAGCGAAACCCGCTGGGCGCACAACAGTTTGCTCAAATGGCGGCTAAACAAGCAGCCATTCGCAGGGCCTTGCAAGAATTGGGCGAGCAAATGAATGGGACGCAAGAACAAGGGGATTTAGCCAAAGAGCTTAAGGAGATTGCAGACCAAATGGAGAAAACGGAAGAGGATTTGGTCAATAAGGTCTTTGACTCAGAAATGCTGATGCGTCAACAGGAAATCATGACCAGGATGCTGGAAGCAGAAGAAGCCCTTCGCCAGCGAGAGTTGGACCCAAAACGCAAAGGGGTGACTGCTTCTGATGTTTCCAGAGAATTACCTCCTTCCCTACAGGAATACCTGAAAAAAAGACAGGCAGAAATTGATCTGTTCAAAACTGTTCCTGCGGACCTGAAACCCTATTACAGGGATCTAGTAGAAGAGTACTTGAATGGTTTGGAGTTCTGACGATCGGTGGTCTGGTAATCAGAAGTGGTTGTTTTTCAACACTTAAGCATCTGTTTACACCGCTGGGTTGATCGGCGGGAACGGCTGAACTGGCAAACTGGTTTTCCACATTTGTTCTTTAAACTCCGTACAATTCATCGGGCTAGCACGTAAGGGCCAGAAAATCTGTTTCTTTTCCATGAACTTTAACCAGGTGAACACTAGAACCACGGACAACAACATGATTTCGGACCTCAAACGCCATGAACTGGTCCTGGCCAGTATTGCCCAAAGCATCACAGAAGTGGAGCCTTTTGTCTGCGCCGTATGTGCTGAGTTGGAGGTGCAGGAAGAATTGTTTGGCAACATTCTGGTAGCCTTAACAGAGGGAGTAAACAATGCCATCCATCATGGCAATGCCTTGGATCCCGCTAAGAGCGTTCATGTTCAGGCCCGCATCGATGGACGAATCTTAACGTTTATTATTCGTGACCAAGGGCCTGGTTTTGATTACAATAATCTGCCTGATCCCACATCTCCTGAAAACTTGGAAAAACCCTCTGGACGCGGTGTTTTCCTGATGAGCCAATTGTCTGATCTGGTTATTTTCAGCGATCGGGGAAGCACGGTTGAAGTCCAGTTCCGCCTCTAGTGGGTTGTTTTAATGCGATTCATACCGGAATACCGGAAGGCGCTTCTAAAAACACCATATATTTATCATTCCCCTTCTTGGGAGTTTTCTGAAGCACCCGGGATCGCGTTTCGGATTTTTTCAGGCAAGCCCTCTATTTTAGAGCCTATGGATCCGGAATTTGTACGCGATGACGCGCCGCAACTGTTGGTGCAGTTTTTTTCAGAGGATACCGACTTCGGAATTGAGGATACAGAAGGTCTGGAGCGTTGGTTGGGAGAAACCGCTGCTCACGAAGGGTACACCATAGACGAGGTAACCTATATTTTCTGCTCCGATGAATATCTTTTAGCCATCAACCAGCAATATTTGCAGCACGACGACTTCACGGATATCATCACATTTCCTTACCACGAAGGCGGGTCGGTTATTAGCGGTGACATCTACATAAGCGTTGATCGGGTCAAGGAAAATGCCTCGCTTTACCAGGTGACCTTCAAAGAAGAATTGCATAGGGTCATGGTTCATGGCATGTTGCACCTTGTCGGTTATGTAGATGTGACGAAAGAAGACAAGGAGTTCATGCGAGGAAAAGAGAACTTTTATCTTGCTCGATTTTCTGGGTAAGCTCCTGCTTTTCCGCAGGCCTGCGGGGCTTCTGGATTCAATCCAAGTTTCCTGTCATCCGCTTTTTTCAAGCTTATCCTAAAACTTCTGTCGGATATCGTTTAGCTCCGCATAACGCTCCTATATTTCACCTTAATGGCCCGAACGCTTCCTGCTATTCTCGTTTTCGCGGTTTGTGTCGCGTTGGTCGCGTGTCGATGGCCCGCATTGAATTTTCCTCTGTTCTGGGAAGAGATGGGGGTTTATGGCCCATCTGTGTATTATTTATTAGAAAATGGTGTAGATATTCAGCCTAAGGCACTCGATCCAGAGTTATCCAGAGGGCACCCCATGTTGTATGTCTTTGTAAATGCTGTGGTTGCTAAAGTTTTTGGATCTTCCATAGCTGTCTTGCACGCCTTTAACCTCCTTATTGCTTGCTGCGTACTTTGGGCAACATTTGCTCTGGGCAAGAAGCTATTCGACCCTACAACTGGTGCAATAGCGGCTGTCTTGCTCGCAGCGCAGCCAATTTTCCAAGCGCAGTCCACCTTGATTCTCCCGGAAATGGCGCTTGCTTTAGCGGCGCTTGGTATGCTCCATGGGTATCTAGCCAAATTGCCGCTGCTCTACTTGTTATCAGGTATCGCTGCAGTTTGGGTGAAAGAAACGGCAATCTTCATCCCATTCATTCTGATTACCCATTTTCTAGGGAGTTTGTACGTAAAGCGGCTGCCATTGCTTCATGCGGACAACTTGCTGAAAATTTGTTGGTTAGCCTTTCCCTGGATTGCTTTCGGAGCATTCTTGATTGTTCAAAAGCATCAGAATGGATGGTTCCTATTTCCTTACCATACCAGTCTATTCGATTTTGATCCCGCGGAGCTGCTTAAAAAGCTTACTCGCTTCTTGCTGTTCCTGTTCTTCAACCAGGGACGTTTCCTTTGGGGATTCATCCTGATCATAACCCTCATCAGTGCATTTATTCGCCGAAAGCTGGTCTGGTCAAACTTGATTGATAGCCCTCACTTTCCTGCTTTCTCTTGCTTTTTGCTTTACGGACTGGTACTCTTAGCCTTTTCCTCTACCAACGCTTATTTAAATCGCTACTTGTTGTTTCTCTTTCCCCCATTGAGCCTGGTAGTAGCGCATGCGTTGAAAGCCGGGTTTACGGATGCCTGGAGCGAACTGCCTAAGCGTTTTAGGGTCGTTTCTATGCCGGTATTTCTTGCCTTAGCATTTTGTCTGCCGACCCTTGCCTGGATAATGCCGGTCCGGCACTTTGTCTATGACGAACATCCTGCTTTCAAACAACACATTGCGCTCACGGAGATGGCAGTCCAGGAAATCATGACGAACAATGATTTTGAGGGTTGCCACATTCAATGCAACTGGCCTATCCACACCGCATTGGAAGACGAAAAGGCTGGGTACCGTAAGGCCCCCCTGAACTTTTACTTACTTGGACCTTCAGATAGCTTAGATTATCGCGTTTGGCTTATGCCGGGTAGCATTTCCAATCCCCCCTCCCCCCTCCACACGGCAGTCTATCAGGTTATCGAGCACTCTGGAATGACCTGCACCATTTACGAGTGCCGGTAACACCAGACTCCCATTTCCTTGAGGTCCCATCATGTTCCACGTGGAACATGGAAGATGGACACGAAAATCGCATAACCCTATCACTCCTCGAAAAGGCTCGCTCTGCCTGTCTGCATCAAACAGTATAAATAGCTCTTTAACGTCAAAACCATGGAGTACAGCGCGATTTTATAACCTCCAACGTTAACCACCGAATCACAGACCACATCCGGTTCTGTTCCTACTATCCGCTCTAAGCAAGCCCTTGCCTGTATCTTTGCGCACATGTTTCCTCATTATGATGTCATTGTCGTAGGTGCAGGTCACGCGGGCTGTGAAGCCGCAGCGGCCGCAGCTAACATGGGTTCCAAGGTGCTACTGGTAACCATGAATATGCAGACCATAGCACAAATGAGTTGCAATCCTGCTATGGGTGGAATAGCGAAAGGGCAGATAGTCCGGGAAATTGACGCACTCGGCGGCTATTCCGGATTAGTCACTGACCGGACCATGATCCAGTTCCGAATGTTGAATCGCTCTAAAGGTCCCGCAATGTGGAGTCCCCGTGCTCAGAGCGACCGTATGCTCTTTTCCACAGAGTGGCGCTCTATGCTGGAAAAAACCCCAAACCTCGACTTTTGGCAAGACAGTGTTATCGGATTGATGGAAGACAAAGGCCAAATTAAGGGAGTCATTACTGGGATGGGACAGCAAATTCCCGCCTCCACGGTAGTGCTAACTAACGGTACTTTCCTCAATGGGCAGATTCATGTAGGAACCAAAAATTTTGGAGGAGGGAGAATGGGGGAAAAATCAGCAACTGGCATTACGGAACAATTGCTGACCCTGGGATTTGAGCATGGCAGAATGAAAACGGGAACTCCACCCCGCGTAGATGGGCGAAGCATTGACTTTTCCAAACTGGAAATCCAGGAAGGAGACCCCGAACCTGTTGGTTTTAGCTACCTGGAGCGACCTACCCTAAAGGAACAGAGGCCTTGCCACATTGGCTACACGAACGATCAGGTCCACGAAGCCTTGCGCCTTGGATTCGAAGACAGCCCCATGTACAGCGGCCGCATCCAGGCCCGGGGCCCCCGGTATTGCCCTTCCATTGAAGATAAAATCGACCGCTTTGCTGATAAGGACCGCCATCAACTCTTTGTAGAGCCAGAAGGCTGGTCAACCATCGAATACTACATCAACGGATTTTCTACCTCATTACCGGAAGACATTCAATTCCGGGCATTGCGCCTGGTTGAAGGCTTTGAAAACGTGAAGTTTTTCAGGCCTGGATATGCCATAGAATACGACTATTTCCCCCCTACTCAGTTAAAACATACCCTCGAAACCAAACTGGTCAGAGGTCTCTACTTTGCCGGGCAAATAAATGGCACCACGGGCTACGAAGAAGCCGCCTGCCAGGGTCTGATGGCGGGCATTAATGCACATTTGCAAACGAGGGAAAAGGACTCGTTCATTTTGCAGCGAAACGAGGCTTACATCGGAGTGCTCATCGATGATTTAATCAACAAAGGGACCGAGGAACCTTATAGGATGTTTACCTCCCGCGCAGAATTCAGGCTTTTGCTCCGGCAAGACAATGCTGACGTCCGCTTGACGCCACGATCATTCGAGTTGGGTTTAGCCCAAGAAGATCGCATGGAACGCGTATCGAGAAAGAACACTGAGACTACAGACATTATCAGGCACTTGCAGGAAAACTCGGTTGAACCGGATGCCATTAACCCACTTCTGCTGCAACTAGAGACGGCTCCTATTCGCCAGAAAACAAGGTTAAACACGCTCCTTCTCCGACCTCAACTGACCTTACCTGTTCTGGAAAAAGCGCTGCCACAACTCGCAGAGGAACTGAAGAGCTACCAACAGGAAAGCAAGGAACAGGCCGAAATCACGTTAAAGTATGCAGGATACTTAGAGAAAGAGCAGGAACTGGTTGAAAAAATGCAGCGTCTCGAACGCATCAATCTATCTGAAACCTTTGATTTTCAAGCAGTTAGCTCACTTTCGCACGAAGCCCGAGAAAAGCTGACGAAGATTAGGCCTACCACACTCGGTCAAGCGAGCAGAATTAGCGGCGTTTCACCCTCCGATCTTTCTGTTCTCTTGGTACACTTAGGAAGATGACCTTTCCAGTTGACCCGATGACCAAACAATCTTCCTATACGGATCGAACTATGTTCTCCTGGTGGAAGACATGGATCATTCTGACGTTGCCATGTTTTGCCTCTTGTGCGGAAATAGCAACCCCTCAGGGGGGGCCCAAAGACAGCGATCCTCCGCTCCTGCTTGAAGCAGATCCACCGATGGAATCGGTATTGGTTGAACCCAAAGAAGTTGTGCTGAGGTTCGACGAGTTTTTTGAAATCAAGGATGCCTTCAATCAGGTTCTGCTTTCGCCACCTATGTCCGAGCAACCGGCATTGATCATTAAAGGAAAAGACCTTTATATCACGTTTCCAGATTCCTTTCTTCCAGATAAAACATACACCCTGCAGTTTGGAGATGCGGTCCGCGACCAAAATGAAGGGAACATTTTAAAAAACTTTCAGTACGTATTTTCCACAGGACCAATCATTGACAGTCTGACACTCGTAGGCCAGATTTTGGATCGATTGACGGGTGAACCGGACAAAGACATGCTGGTCATGCTCTATCCAGACTCGGAACCCGAACTGGTAACCAAGGGTCGCCCCTACTACTTTGCCCGCAGTGATGCTTCCGGAAACTTCAAACTCAACAACCTGCAAGCAGGCAGTTACCGAATCTTTGCGCTGGGCGACCAAAATTTCAACTACCAGTATGACTTACCTAATGAAAAGATTGGCTTCCTGGACAGCCTCATTCTCGTGGATACGACCAGCGTAAACTATACCCTATTCTCCTTTACAGAGCAAAATGGCAACGGTCAACTTAGCAAGGCAAAGTCGTTGCGCTACGGCAAATTGGAATTGCTGTTTAATGGAAACGCCGATACTGGGAGCATTAGCCTATCCGGAAACCCAGAATCCACATGGGAATGGAACGCAAACCGCGATTCCCTTCAACTATGGATCAAAGATCTGGAGTTGGATAGCATCCGGGTCTTTCAAACTTTGGACAGCATTAATGTTTCCCGTCTGGTTCTTCTAAAAACAGCAGATCGGGATTCCCTGGCAGCCACCACTAAATTGACCATCCAGCCCTCCTTTACCTTGCCCCTTGGGGGAAAGAAGCCCGAGAACCCTTCGCCCCTTCAGGTCATTTCTTTTGACCTCGGTAAAAGTTTGTGGTTTCGCATACCCAACCCTGGCTCAACCCTGGATACCTTGCGATTCCTCCTCCAGAAGGAACCCAACGGAGATACCCTTCTGGCAAGCGTGCGCTGGGCGAATCCCCAGCAAACCACCTTCGAAATCCTGGCAGCTTTGCAAGCAGAAGAACGCTACCGACTTAGGTTTTTACCTGGATTTATTCAGGACTGGTATGGCCTTTCAACCGACTCCGCCACGTATGTGCTCCAGCTTAAAGCTCAAAAAGAGTACGGCAAAGTAAGCTTCCAGTTAACACTTCCCGATTCAGCGGCTTTCGTCTTTGAATTGTTGGATACTCGCAATCAGGTGGTTCGTTCAGAAAAACTGATCGAATCCGGCTTGTACACCATTGCTGAGGAATACCTATTGCCGGGAAACTATCGCGCAAGATTGATCGCCGACAAAAACCGCAATGGGCGATGGGACCCTGGAAATTATTCCGCAGGAAAAATGGCAGAAACAGTATCCTACTTTAAAGAAAATATTGTCTTGCGGGCAGACTGGCACCTGGAGTTTGATTGGGATAATTCTATTCCACAAAACTCTCAGTAACAAGAGTTTGTGTTGAAGTCGTGAAAAGCTCCTGCTTGCACGAAAACGCTTGTTCCGATACAAGACACTGGCAAGGTCAAAAACCCGCTAGAAAAGCCTCTGAGCAGCCGAGGCGCCAAACAGCCTTGATACTGCCCCCTAGAAGCCAGAATTATCCAACAGTTATTAACAGGCGGTAAAAAAATCTTTGTTCTTGACTACCGCTGTACAGGCCAGCACGTACTTTGCCCCAACCCTCAACCGATTCTAAAGGTGCTATCGGGCGAAGGGCCCCTTCGTCAAAACGGCAGATCGTCGTATCCATCGGGAGCGGCCTGATCCATCGAAGGCATGCCTGGATCAAAATCGTCAGCCGCGCTGCTTTGAACAGAGCCAACCTTTTCGATTTTCCAAGCCACAAGGTTCGTAAAGTAACTGACACGCCCATCTCGTTCCCAGCGGTTTCCTTTAATGTCAAAAGTGACTTTAACCGTGTCTTGAAGTGAAACAGCATCAATCAACTCCACCCGATCCTGGGTCAGTTGAAACTTCACGGGATCCGTGAAAACCCTGCCATTGCGCTCTTCGCTCAACTCAACCACAAACTCACGCTTTCTAAAAGAAGCGGTGGGCTGCTCAATAGGGAATTTCTCAATCAACTTGCCGGAAAGTTCGTAACTCATAAAAAATCGGTGTTTGTCTTGGCGTAAAGCAATCAATAGCGCAAAATGCGTCGGCAAATATACGGTCTAAAGCCGCGAGCGCTAAACGGACTTGAGTAATAGCCGAGGACCCCTTCGCCCGAAACAACACCCCGATGGGCAACCCCTTGAACCGAAGGGCCCTTGGTTAGTGCCCTATGCCAACGCGTAAATCAAATCAATTGACTTAAGACCTCAAGACTACGCCATCTTTCCAGAACGACAACAGCGCCTCATTGACCTGATCCGGAATCTCATGCTGGATCCAATGGCTGCAGTGCTCCACGTCCACCTGCTGGTAACCGGCACCCGCGTAGCGCTCCATTCCTCTGGTCATGGCATGCCCCAATGCCTTATCGTCCATTCCCCATAAAACCAGGATGGGCACAGGAATAGGCAGCCGAAATCGATCCGTTTTCGGTGGTCCGATTTTGAATAAAGCCCGGTAATAATTCAAACTGGCTGTTACCGCCCCTCTTAATCGGTAAGCCTCGGTATAACGAGCCAAATCTTCAGGAGTGAAGGCATCCTTGCGATAGGCCCAGTTTGCCAACACCATCCGAAAAAAATACGGGAGAAAAGCTCTTATCAGAAGATCCGGTAGGACTGGCACAATGAACAAACCCATGTACCAACTCTTTCTGCGCTGGCTCCAATCCTTTTTGAGTGCTTGTCGAAATGCATCCGGGTGGGGGCAATTGAGGATAACCAGATCATGCAGGCGATCCGGATGCAAAATGGCTGTCTGCCAGGCCACAATTCCTCCCCAGTCGTGACCGACAAGATGAACTTTTTCTGCTTTGTAGTGGTCCAGGATACCGAGGACATCGCGGACCAATTCCTTAAGGGCATAAGGGGCAATGCCTTCCGGCCGATCGCTTAGGTTGAATCCCCGCATATCGGGTGCCACCACGAGATACTGACCAGATAGCCCCTTCAACGCATGGCGCCAGGAGTACCAGAACTCGGGCCAACCGTGCAACAAAAGGACCAAGGGGCCTGACCCCTGCTCGACACAGTGCAACTGCAGCCCGTTAATGGGCACGAACGTGGAACGAAATCCTAGTTTCTCAGCTAACTCCATGCACGGAATTTAAGGAAAGTATTTCCACATCCCTTAAAAGCCCGGGGCTGCTTCAGTCAATAAGCGACCATCAGCGTACCTTCGAGCCCTGAAAGCGGCCACTATGGTCGAAGAATTCGGTTTTAGCATGACCCAGACACCTTTACCAGTAGCTCGCATCGGCATTATTGGCGGTGGGCAACTTGGTCGTATGTTGGTTAGAAAAGCCCATCAACTTGGTTGCACCGCTGTGGTGCTGGATCCAACCCCCCATTCGCCAGCCGGACAGATTGCGGATGCGCAAATTGTCGGAGGCTATTTCGACCGCGAAAAAATCCGCGAACTCGTGGAACAGGTTGACATAACCACGTACGATCTGGAAAACATTGACGCGGAGTTTCTGCAACTCCTCAGCAAAGAGGGTCACACGATCCTTCCTGATCCAACGGTCCTCGCCAAAATCCAGGACAAACAACTTCAAAAAGAAATTCTCCGCGAGAACGGACTTCCAACATCGCCGTTTCTGCCCATGCCCGAACCGAACAAAGGGGCGTTTACAGCGTTCGGCTATCCACTCGTTCACAAGGCTAGAAGGGGAGGCTATGACGGCCGTGGGGTGGCCGTGCTCCTGTCGGCATCCGACTGGGATAAACACTTGCCCGCTGCCGGTTTTGTGGAACGATACATCCCCTTTGAAAAAGAACTCGCAGTACTGGTGGCTCGCAGCACAACAGGACAAACTATGGTTTACCCGGTTTGTGAAATGGGATTCTCAGGAGAGGCCAACATTATGGAAATGCTGCTCGTTCCTGCGTCCATACCAGACGACGTAACTTCCAGGGCACAGCAACTGGCCGTTTCCGTGATGGAATGCTTTCAGGGAGTTGGCATCTTTGGCGTCGAACTTTTCCTGGCTAAAGATGGCGAAATCCTGATCAACGAGATCTCTCCGAGAACCCACAATTCCGGCCACTACACGATTGAAGCCTGCGCTACAGACCAGTTTGAACAGCACTTGCGCGCTATCCTGGGCTTTCCCCTCGGCGATACGCAACAACTCGTTCCGGCTGCACTGATCAACTTGTTAGGCGAACCAGGGCATAGCGGCAATCCGGTTCTTGTTGGCCTTCATGAAGCGCTTGCTATTCCCGGTGTTTCGGTTCATCTATATGGCAAAGCAAAAACAGCGCCCTTCCGAAAAATGGGACATGTTACGGTAGTGGACAAGGACCTTCACCGTGCCAAAGAAAAGGCTATGTTGGTAAAAAACACATTAAGCATAACTGCAGCACCATGAAAGCCACAAATAAAGCCAAGGTAGGTATCATCATGGGAAGTGACTCTGACCTCCCCGTCATGAAAGAGGCTGCTTCCATGCTTCTCCACTTTGGGATACCTTACGAGATGACCATAGTTTCTGCGCACCGCACCCCTGAACGCATGTTCAAATACGCTCAGAGTGCCGTAGAGCGTGGGTTATCCGTCATTATTGCTGGTGCCGGTGGTGCTGCTCACCTTCCAGGAATGGTCGCTGCTCTTTGCCCAATTCCTGTTATTGGGGTTCCCGTTAAAAGCTCGTCGCTGCAGGGCGAAGACTCGCTGCTGTCCATCGTGCAAATGCCCGGCGGAATACCGGTTGCGACGGTGGCTATCAATGGAGCGAAAAACGCAGGCATCCTGGCCGCCCAGATTCTGGGAGTATCCGACCTGGAAATCCGGACCAAAATCGTTCAATACCGGAAGGATCAGGAGCAACAGGTACTCGACAAGGCCTATGCTATGGAACAAAATCAAGGGTAGTCCAGCCCTTTCTTATCCCCAGGAATCAGGATTCTTTTTAAAAAACTGTCGGTTTTTTCCGCTGAGTAACCTCGAAGACGTAACTTGATGTTTCCCCTCCACCTTCATTTATGCTTTATCGTACAGTTTGGTTAGTTGATATTGGGTTTGTCGTTAAAGTTGGCAGTCAACGGTTCAAATTGGACTACATCGCCACAGAAAAGTGGCTGAATGACCGGTATGGCCCTGTGACCACCTTCCTTTTTAATGGTTACGACCCTACTTACGGAATCCCCGATGGCCTAAACCGTTTTTACACCGCCATGAGGTCTGCCGGGATGACGGTTTGCCTGCACCCCATGTCTGGTAGAGCAGGTTTCGGTGACCACCGGCAAAGACGTGTCGATGTGGACATGACAGCTCATCTGGTTTGGCAAGCCAGCCTGCCAGAGGTAGAACGGGTTGTCCTTACCACCGGGGATCAGGACTTTTTGCCTGCCGTTCACATTGTGCGTGAACGATGCCAGAAACAAGTTGTCCTGCTGTGCTATGACCAGGATGTAAGCGCAGACCTAAAACAGGTCTCCGATGAATTGCTTTTTTTGGACGATATACGAACCGAGGTCATCCGGACCGAGGTCATCCGATCCGTCCCTGGCGAAAAAGAACCGCATAATCGCGACACTACCTCCGAAACATATCCAACACCCGTCGTCAGGACGCAATAGGGGCAACTTCCAGGTTTTAAGTCAACATAAGGGTACCCTTAAGTCAAAACTCTGAGCTTCCATTAGAAGCATCGAACTAAGGCAAAGACGGACTCCTCATCCGAATGCGATGCCTATACTACACTACCGAACAAAGAAAGGTAGAGGAGGCATTGGGCCAACGTAGAGGCGGCATTGGGCCAACCTTGAATGCTTTTAGCCTTCAACACCCACAAAAAGCAAGGCAGATTACAATTTCAAGCAACTTTTCCGTTTAGAGGAGGTCTTTGGATGAAATACGGCATTGCGTTTGATAGCGCAGCAATACACTCATTCGTTTTTCGTCCGCCCGTGGGAATCGGGCCTTAAATAACCACCTCATGAAAAGCTTCCTCGTTTCCGCCGCCCTGTTTCTTTTCTCCATCCCTCTCTCCTTCGCGCAGGTATTCACGTTTGGTCCGAAAGCTGGCTTCTCGTTCAACCAACTGAATGTCGATGAATCCACGCTTGACGAGGCTATATCCATATCCGATATTCCGAAAGAGCGCTCTGTGGGTCTTACTGCTGGTGCCTTTTTGCAACTTAACCTCGGTCCTTTTGTTTTTCAGCCCGAACTCATGTTCAGTCATCAGACGGGTCAGGTTAAGTTTTCCGATCTCGCGTTTTCAGACATCCAACGCGTAAGTTTTAACCAGGTGGATGTGCCTATGCTGGTGGGCTTCAATCTGGGCCGGACCGTACGCCTTCAGGCGGGACCAGTCATGACCTACGTTCTGGATGTCGGGTCCGACAGGGGGGTTGCCAATGTGATGGATGCCTTCCTAAACGACTTTGACAACAAATCCTGGGGCTATCAGGCCGGTGGAGGCCTCGACCTGGGAAGGCTTGCCCTGGATGTACGCTACGGCGGTTCTCTGGGAAAACGAGACCTGGTCTTTGAGGTAGATGGAACCACCTATCCGGTGTCTGTCACCAGAAATTCCATCCAGGTTACGGCTGGTATTGCCATCCTGAAATAAGGAAACGCCGGATTGGAGTTTTCCAATCCGGCGTTCTTGCGCTTGGTTATTCCCCCCTTCCCTGAAAATATCCCTGGGGAATGGACACAAGCAAAATGCACATTCTCTTTAGGTGTACCCTTTACTGAATCACCACTTTCTTGGCGTAACTCTTTCCGTTCTGGACGACCGTAAGAAAATACACCCCTTTCGGTTCTTCGGTAATGTTGATTTGCTCCGAATAGGTTCCAGGATTGCCTTCGAAAGACTTGGCAAACACCTGCCTGCCGTTGATGTCATACAATTGAACCTGCACAGGACCGGCTTCCTGAAGGGCATAATTCAGGACAAACTGGCCATCATTTGGATTGGGACTGAAAAACACGCCATCAACAGCCAGGTTGTTCTCTGCTGAAACCGGCGGGCGTGCATGTTGGTTAAGCTGCTCCAAATCCGCTGTGCTCAGGTTGTCCATCGTAATGAAGACCGCAACTCGCCTGACCACACGCGAAGGAAACTCGCGAAGCAATTCTGAGCCGTTGTTATCCATGTCACCTGAGAAAAAGATCTCCAGATCTTCCAAGGCCCGCAACTGTTCCAGATCTTTTTGCAACTCTTCTGAAACCACCTGGCCAGAGCGAATTACTTCCTGTTGAATCATTTCCTCCAAACTGCCAATCGGTCCCATTAAGCCTTCGCGCAAGATTACAGAACCCTGCTGCAACGCATCCTCATTGGCCTTCAGCACACCTTTCGCTTTCTCCTTCTTGCCGTTTCTGATAAAATGTACCACAATAGGTTCACCTATGGTTTGCCGGGAAAGCACCTCTTTCAGCCCGGCAATGTCCGTGAATGGCTCTCCGTTGATCTCGTACAAAACATCTCCAGGCTCAAGGCCCAATTCCTCAGCGGTTGTTCCTTCGATTGCCCCGGAAATGCGCACCCCTTCGTCCGAAGAATAGTCGAGATAAACGCCGAGGAAGGGCTTCTGCGAAAGCGCCATCGAAGTCAGATCGTCAAAAGCAAAGGGAAGATTCTTGAAGTCCAGATCACCCTCATCCCATTGAAACTGGAATGTCTTCTCGTCGTCCTGCCACTGAAACGCACGCGCTTCATTCGCGGATCCCAATATGGCCTTTACGGTTAAAGGCTCGGTTGTCAAGCTATTCTGGCGAAGAACCAACAGCTCCACTTCATCCCCGGGTTTGAAAGGCATCAAGACGCTGCGCAGGTCTGTACCATTCGCCAACGACTGGCCGTCAACGGCAAGGATCTCATCGCCCACCTGCAAACCAGCCTTTTCGGCACCAGAGCCCTCGATAACTTGCGTAACTTTTGCTGTGTTTCCTTCCGATGTTTGTGAGGTCTCAAAGTAAATGCCTAGAAACGCCTGATTAGCATTCTGCGGGGCCTGAAACAGTACGATTTGATCCTGAACGTCCCGAATGACGGATTGAAGATCGCGCAGGTCCGGAAGCAGTTCATTGAACTCCAGGCGCAATTCCTGAAGGTCTTCGCTTAAGCCGGAACGCTTATTGATGATAATTTCCAGATCCTCGCCCTGGCCATCCAACTCCGTTGCCGAGCCAAGCCCGAACTGCTCTAAGACCCCGTTCAGATCCGTGCCTGGTGCAAGGACCAGCGTGGTATCTGTCTTTACCGTCACCCCATTGACCTCCCGCTCCACAGCGATTCGTATGGACGTGTTTCCTTCGGTCACGGTAGGATCCGACACCGTCTGAGCCGCTATGGCGAAAGGCATGAAGGTCAGTGCGGCCGCAGCGAATCGAGTAAAGATTTGAGTAGTCATAAGCCTAGTGATGATTTCAAGATGAAACAAAACCGGACCATTCCGGCAGGGCAACAGGTGCAACGCATGTAAACAGTTAACAAACAGACCGATGCAACGCCCAAGCGGGAAGAATTCCGCTCTAGTCAAATTTACGGGAGCCCTTGTCCGGTGTATGGATAGGACGCGTTAAATCTGCCTAAGGTGGGCGTTAAAGTATGTTAACACCAGCAGAACAGGCGCTACAAGCCATTCGCCGAGCTTCCTTCACTCCTTTGTGCGATTCAAAACCACCGCCAGTTTCTGTCCGTCCGGGCTGACGGCCATGCGGGAAATATCCTGCAACTGCCACGAAGCCGGTAGCAATTCCACCAGATCCGCGGTAAAATGCCAACGGGCCTCTCCAAAAGCATCACTCACGTAAACGCGAGTTCCGCTGCCCATCAGCAAGTGCAAATCGGGCGTCCATGCGTAATCCTGCGCACTGGTCAACAGCGGCACGGATTCCTGAACCCGCTGGTCCTGAGCATCGTAAAGGCGCAACATGGCCGGAGCATTCTCCCGCAGTTGCACAAAGCTCAAGGCTTCCCGACCAGGCACACGCGCCAGGCATCGGCCAATGTCGGCCCCGATGATGCGCATTTTCTGCTTGGCAGCCGGACCCACCTGAAGCGTGTTCTTCTCGGTCAGCCCTTCGCCTGTCCCGAGCACAAAGACGCCCACCACGTCATCATTCAACCAGGCAAAATAGCCCACCGGCTCAATGGCATCCATGACCAGCCGAGGCTTTCCCCCGTCGAGCGGAAAGCGCCAAAGCCGTTGCACGGAGTCCGGCAATTCCACCCGCACGACGTAAACCGACTCGCCGTCAGGCGCTATCTGAGGACTGTACTCGCTCTCCGGGGTTTCGGCAAGCGGTGATCCCGTTCCGGAAGCAAAGGAATACCGGCAGATATCGGTCTGCCCGCCCTGCTGGGACGTGTAGAACAACCAAGCGCCATCGGCCGAAAAAGAGGGCTGGTTGTCATAGCCCGCTCGGTCAGTAACCCGAACCGGGTCGCTGAGCACAGGCCGGTCCCGATCGTTCCAGGACAGCGAAAACACGACAATATCGGTGCCAGGCAAAGCCTGACCCCAAACCGGAGACCCAGCCACTAAAAGCCCGCCAACCAGAAGCCAGAATGCTAAACGCAAGGTATTCGTGCTCATGCCGTCCGAAAGTAGCAAGGCCCGCCTGAATTGCGCGAACGACTTGAATTGCGCGAACGACCCGGCCCTTCGTTTGTTAGCTTTACGCACATCGGGCTGCCGTTGTTTTACGGGGGCCACTTACAGGGACCGGGGACAACCACAAGCCTGCAGGACGTTAATTTATGGCCTATTCGAGTTTGCGCGACGCGCTTTTGGATCTTGAAAAAAACGGCATGCTCCGGCGCATTTCCGCCGAAGTTGACCCGCATTTGGAGATGGCCGAAATCCACCGGCGCGTGTACCGGGCCGGCGGGCCGGCGCTGTTGTTTGAGCGGGTCAAAGGCTCGCCCTTCCCCGCTGCGTCCAACATTTTCGGTACCATGGACCGCTGCCGTTTCCTGTTCCGCGACACCCTGCCCGCCGTCAAACGCCTCGTGGCCCTGAAAAGCGATCCCACAGCCGCGCTGAAGCAGCCTTGGCAGGTCCCCGGTGTGTTGCTCGATGCCCTAACGGCCCTTCCCCGGAGCGTTTGGAATGCCCCGGTCATGGCGCAGCAGTGCCGCATCAGCGACTTGCCCGCCATTGTTTCGTCGCCGATGGACGGTGGTCCCTTCGTGACACTGCCGCAGGTGTACACGGAAGACCCGGACAAACCGGGACCCATGGGCGCCAATCTGGGCATGTACCGGATTCAACTCGGGGGAAATGCCTACGTTCCCGACGCAGAAATAGGGCTGCATTACCAGATTCATCGCGGTATTGGGGTGCACCAGAGCAAATGGATGGAGCGCGGCGAGCCGCTGCGGGTGAGCATTTTCGTGGGCGGGCCGCCGGCCCATACGCTGGCCGCGGTGATGCCCCTGCCGGAAGGCCTGAGCGAACTCACGTTTGCCGGGGTTTTGGGCGGGCGGCGCTGGCGCTACCGGCGCAAAAACGGCTTTACCTGGTCGGCCGATGCGGATTTCGTGATCGCCGGCACCGTGCAACCCGGCGCGCTCAAACCGGAGGGGCCCTTTGGCGACCACCTGGGCTACTACAGCCTGACGCACGATTTTCCGCTGATGACGGTGCAAGGGGTCTGGCACCGCCGCGACGCCATTTGGCCTTTCACCGTGGTGGGTCGCCCGCCGCAGGAGGATTCGTGCTTTGGCGAGCTGATTCACGAGATGACCGGCCAGGCCGTGCGCGATGAGCTGCCGGGCGTACAAGGCGTACACGCGGTGGACGCGGCGGGCGTGCATCCGCTGCTGCTCGCCGTCGGGAGCGAGCGCTATTCGCCCTATGCGCCGAACGCCCAGCCGCTGGAGATGCTGACGCAAGCCAACCACATGCTGGGCACGGGGCAGCTGTCGCTGGCCAAGTACCTGATCATGGCCTGCAAGAGCGATGCGCCGCCGCCCATGCACGACGAGGGGCTGTTTCTGCAGCACGTGCTGGAACGTATTGATTTTGAACGTGATCTGCATTTTCAGACGCGCACTTCGATGGACACGCTCGACTACAGCAGCGAGGGGCTGAACAGCGGCTCCAAGCTGGTGATGGTCAGCTTGGGGGCACCGAGGCGCGTACTCTGCCGGGACTTGCCTATGAATCTGCCGACGGACGGACTGGCCGGACAATGGCACCTGGCGATGCCCGGGGTGCTGACGGCTTCCGGTGCGCCATTTCGGGGCGAAAAGGCCGATGCCGCACTGAACTACCGGGAGGTCGAGGAATGGGCACAACGGCTGCCCGTTGACAAACTGCAGGAAGTTGGCCTGATCGTGCTCTGCGACGACGCGGCCTTTACGGCGGCTTCGCTGATCAATTTTCTGTGGGTGACGTTCACGCGGAGCAACCCTTCGCACGATGTGTATGGCGTGGTAGCCAGTACGGTGCACAAACACTGGGGCTGCCGCGGGCCGCTGATCATTGATGCGCGGATCAAGCCGTTTCACGCCCCGCCGGTGGAGGATGATCCAGCCGTGGTGCGCCGCGTGGACGCGCTGGCGGTGAAGGGTGGGCCCCTGCACGGGCTGTGGTAAAGTGTTGGGCTGCCGCCGCAGGCTGTTTTCCCGACAAGGCCAACCAGAAAAGCCCCGTTTTTGCACTACTTTGGTGCTTATGGCCGCTATTACCTTTTTGCGCACCCCCGAAGCGCGCTTCGCCAACCTCCCTGACTATCCGTTTGCCCCCCACTACCTCGAGCTCATGGGGGGACGGATGCATTACGTGGATGAAGGACAAGGCGAGGTTGTACTGTGCCTTCATGGGGAACCCTCCTGGAGTTACCTCTACCGGAAATTTATCCCGATCCTCAGCCCGATGGCGCGGGTAGTCTGTCCGGATCTGTTTGGGTTCGGGCGTTCAGACAAACCGGCGAAAGTAGAAGATTACAGTTACGCCTTTCACTTTCAGGCGCTGCAGGCCTTTTTGTCGGCCCTGGATTTGCGCAACATCACCCTGGTCTGCCAGGACTGGGGAGGCTTGCTGGGCCTTGGTCTGCTGGGCGCTGATCCCGATCGCTTTTCGCGGGTGGTGATCATGAACACGTTTCTTCCTATCGGCAACCGCCCCATGCCGGCCGCATTTCTGGCCTGGAAAACCTTCGCCCTGTACAGCCCGATCTTCAACATCGGCACAGTCATTGGCAAAGGCACGGCCCGTCCACTTGGGCCCGGCGTAGAAGCGGCTTACGATGCTCCCTTTCCCGACAAATCGTTCAAAGCCGGCGCCCGCGCCTTCCCCGCTTTGGTACCCACCAAAGCCACCGATCCGGGCGTTCCGGAAATGAAAAAAGCGCGCGAAGTCTTGAGCGCCTGGACCAAACCGGCCCTGGTCCTGTTCAGCGACAAGGACCCCATCATGCGCGGCGGCGAAAAGTGGTTCAACCACAACATTCCTTCGCGAGCCAACCAACCGGTCATCACCATTGAAAACGCCGGCCATTTTCTGCAGGAAGATGCCGGCGAAGAGATCGCGCGCCACATCGCGACCTTCCTTCAAAACAGCAGGCATGCTTAGCCTACCCGGCAATGCGGGGAGCTGTCGAAGCGCGGTTGCCCTATTTAGTGACCACGGCTTAACAAGTTTTAACGCGGGCAAGAAAAGGCGGTCCGTACTTTTAGGTTCGTTTTTGTGCTTTTCCGCCGCGTTCCGTCAACGGGCGCGCTATCCACCTCTGAACTTATCGCTTGCGCACCGCCTTTCCTGTTGTTGCTCTGTTATTGCTGTTGATGGTTGCCGGGGGAATGGCCCCGCGTGCCCTCGCAGGGGTGTGGCGTATGCACGAGGGAGGTCCCGGGGCAACAGCGACGCCTAATCCTGGCGCTCCTCAAGCCGTTGCCCAGGAGCCGGTGGCCCTTCCCCTGGATACGTTTTACCGGGCCAGGTCATTGCAAACCCTGCGTGTGCTGAAAGCGCCGGTCATTGACGGGCGGCTGGACGATGCCTGCTGGGCCGAAGCGCCTGCGGCCCAGGATTTTATCACGACGCAACCGGATCCGGGCAAACCCAGCATGTTGGCCAGCGTGATCCGGGTGGTTTACGACGATGAGGCGCTGTACATCGGCGCCCACCTGGTGGACCCGCATCCGGACAGCGTGCAGGTTACCCTCTCCCGCAGGGATGACTTTGGCAATGCCGACTGGTTTGGCGTCATGCTGAGTCCTTATCGCGATGGCTCCAATGCCTTTTCGTTTTCACTGACGGCGGCAGGCGTGCAGGTTGATGAGAAATGGACCGGAACGAACAGCGATGTGCTGTGGGATGCGGTCTGGGAATCAGCGGTCTGGATGGGCGAGGACGGTTGGTATGCCGAGATCGCGTTGCCTTACGGTGCCCTGCGTTTTCCCGCCGGTGAGCAACAGGACTGGGGCATCAATTTTGCCCGAAGCATTCGGCGCACCCGGGAGGAAAGCTGGTGGAGCCCAGTGGATGTGGCTGAAGCTGGCCTGATACAGCAGGTGGGATTGCTGCAAGGGCTGCAGGCCATCAAAGCCCCCTTTCGACTTTCATTGACCCCCTATGTGTCCACGTTTGTGGAAGTGCGCAGCGATCCCGCTACCGGG
>Ga0172372_10001464_pt1 | contig 36632 bp, 49 predicted proteins | sample LakKiv5m_2_FD_114544 | JGI IMG/M metagenome (GOLD analysis project Ga0172372, IMG submission 114544) | Freshwater microbial communities from Kabuno Bay, South-Kivu, Congo - kab_092012_9.5m | ecosystem: Environmental > Aquatic > Freshwater > Lake | place: Democratic Republic of the Congo... | reverse complement strand
TGCGTAATAAAAAACATACAGATGAAACCAAAAATAAAATTTCAAAAACCAAATTAGAACAATATAAAAATGGTTTAGTTAAAATAAACAATAAATACATTTCAGACGGTGAAATTGAAATTTCAAATTTTTTAAAGAAAAAAAATATTATATTTATACAACAATATCAAATACCAGGATTTAGTTTCATTTATGATTTTTTTATTCCCAGTTATAATCTTATTATAGAATATAATGGTGATTATTGGCATGCAAATCCAGAGATTTATAACGAAGATAAAATTTTTGATGGAAGAACAGCCAAAGAAATATGGGAAAAAGACAAACTTAAAAAAGAAATTGCAGAAGATAATGGATATGAATTTAAAACAATATGGGAAAAGGAATACAATCCTGGTTATAATAAAAAATATAATAATAACTTATTAAATAATGTTTTAGATGATATTGTTTCTGGATTTTGATGGCGTAATGTGCCTAAGCACCGAATGGGGCGGTCGCGACAAGAAGATAAAGAAGTGGAAGCTTCAGAATCCCGACAGCGCCGGATACGTCAACGACAAGAGCATTCCAGCATGGATAAGAATGGACAGCTTCAACGCCAAGGCAGTGAAGGTGCTGAACGAGATATTGGAAAAGACCGGAGCGGAAATCGTGGTCTCTTCCGACTGGAAGCTCCACTGCACGCTGGATCAGCTGCAGGAGATGTTCCTCAAATACGGAGTGGCGAAGGCGCCAATCGCGACAACGCCGAACCACGTTCTGAAGTCGATGGACGAATTGGAGAGCACGAGAGTAGGCGAGATAAAGGAATGGCTGTCGCAGAATCCGCAGATAGAGAAATGGGTAGCCATCGACGACCTAGACCTCTCCGCGCTGGAATTCTTCGTGCACACGAAGAGAATGAAGGAAGGCATCAAGCAGTCCGGAATCAAGGAGCGAGTTCTCAAGCTGCTATGCTAGACATGGTGGCTTTTTTCATATATAATTGATATGGACCTAGAAGGATACAGAGAATGGATGCAGAGGCTCAAGCAAGAGCCTATAACAGACGCGTCTCGCAAAGAGATAGAAAAGGCGATGCTCTTCTCTCCCGACAGGTTCGCCAAAGCCAACGGCATCGGAGAAGATTTCGTAAAGGAATACCAGGCGGACCGAAAGAACATACATGGAAGGCTTCTCGACGACAAGAAGATAAAGCAGCTGAAGAAGAGAAAGGTCGAGGAAACCACTTTCTTCTACGGAGGCAGGCAGAAGAAGGCCAGAGTATGCGTCTGCGTGAAGACGATGAAGAACGAAGAGCACAGGGCCAAAGGAGGATACAAGTTCTACGAAGGAATAAAGTACAACTACGCGTTCGCGGACGGCTTCATGGGAGAAGAGGACGTGTTCATATTCGACGAGAGAGGAATGAAGGTATACACTACTCCGGCGGCGTTCAACGACCATTTCGTGGACATAAGAGAGCATCTGATAGACCAGATTTTGGATATCTGAAAATATTCCGTATATTCGCGATATGGCATCGATAGCATGAATAATAAATAACGCTTATATGATTTCGAAATCAGACATACAGCACGGATTTCCCCACAGGGCGCACGACCTCGCGGGGCTTTTCGACGGAACCAACAAGATAGCGACTTTCGTCTCGAAATTGGAGAAGCAGTCGCTCGCCGATCCTCTCAGATACGACTCCGACAAATACAAAGGCGACGGGTTCGAGTTCTTGGTAGAGCTTCTTCTGAAGACGCACTCATGCGACAACAGATTGGGCATAACAGGCTACGAGCCGGTCCAGAAAGACGACACCGGAGTCGACGGAGTGGGGATGAACCAGCTTGGCGAGAAATGCGTCGTGCAGGTCAAGTTCAGAGGAAACAACCAGCAATTGCTAACCGCCAACAAAGACCACCTAAGCAACATGTTCTCGAGCGCGCAGACTCGCTACGGAGTATCCACGATAAGCTCCGAGATAGAGACTATCAGGAAGAACGCCGAGCTCATAGGAGAGAAGAAGGCCGTGAAGAAGATACAGGAATTGGAGAAGCATTCAAAGGTCAAGAGACACTACGTCATAACGACGGCGGAAGGGCTGCACAACTACACCGACGCGGAGATGTACAACAGCGAAGTTATCTGCATAGGATACACGCATCTTAGAGCCATGCTCGACGACAACATTTCCTTTTGGAACACATGCAGAGCGATCTCCGCGGAAATACAGAAAAAATAGCTATATTAGCAAAACAAAACAGATTTGATATGTCATTGAAAAAGATAGAGAAGCTGATAAGCTGCCTATACGACTACCAGCAAGAAGCGCTCCATGCCACAGACAAAAGCAAGAAGGGGATAATCTGCATGCCTACAGGAACAGGGAAGACCCGCATCCAGGCAGCGCTGCTGGCGCTAAGCATCATCAAGAACAAAGGAAAGCACAAGCTATACGTCATCAACGCGCCTAGGATCATGCTATCCTACCAGCTTCTGAAAGAAGTATATTCTTTTCTGGCCGCGGCCGGAATAGACGCGAGATACATGTCTGTCCATTCCGGCGGAGCGGCGGACATGGAAGACCTAGAGAAGATACGCATAGAGGCCAACGAGGCCGAAGGATACTCGCTCAAGTTCGCGGAATTCGCCAGCAGCACTTCGACGACTGTCATTAGAGAGTTCGCCGAGACCGCGCAGTCTCAAGACCTTCCCCTCATCTTCTTCTCGACTTACAACTCGGCATCGAGAATCGACGAGGCGATTCCGGAAAAGGAAATAGAAGCGGTCGTGAACGACGAGGCTCACTACCTGGTGCAGGAGCAGTTCTACGACATCATACACGTCTTGAAGAGCAAGAGATGCTACTTCTTCACGGCGACTACCAGAGACACTCCGTCCGCGACAGGAAGAGGAATGAACAACAAAGACTCCTACGGCGAGATAATCTATCTAATGACTCCGAGAGAGGCGATAGAGAGAGGAAAGATGGTTCGCCCGCGCATAATGTTCGTCAGCTCCGCTGGAGAGATAAGATACAACAGCGACGACTTCCAGGCAAGCCTTGGCAAGATAGTGTTCGAGTCTTTCAGGCAGCACAGCTACGCGATAGGATTCTCGAAACCGAAGATGCTGGTGACCGTGAAAGGCACGTCGGACATCAAGCGATTCTTCGAAAGCAAGGAATACGCGCAGCTTATCAAGAACGGGGCCATGGTATACGCAGTGGCTAGCGACGAGAAGATAGGAAACAACATCAACGGCGTCAAAGTCTCGAGAAGAGAGTTTCTCAACAGGCTGAAGATCGACGGCGCGGACAGGACAAAAGAGATAATCATACTGCACTACGACATACTGGCAGAAGGAATAGACGTTCCCGGAATCACCGGAATACTTCCTCTGCGCACGCTTATGAAGGCCAAGTTCCTGCAGACGTACGGACGAGCTGCCCGACTTGACATCGAAGACCGCAAGAACCTCGAGGACAATGAGATAGGTGTACACGACCTAGAATCGTTCAACAAGCCATACGCATGGGTGATCGTGCCTACGATAATCCACGAAGACGCGGACAGCCAAGAGCATATCGGAAACCTGATCACCGAGCTCAGAGACTACGGCTTCAAGCCGAGCGAGGACATCATAGCCACAAGCACGCCGACCGGCCTGCCCACGGTAGAAGGACCGGACGCGCTGAACGAGATAAAGAAGAAGTGCCCGAACATAGGAAGATACATCGAGCAGGTAGAGGCGTCCTACGAAGAAGAAAGGATCGCGAGACTAAGCAAGCTCGAATTGCTTAAAGAAAAGCTGTCTCCTCAAAAATAGAATAGAAAATGCAGATGAGCAAGAGCATAGACACCAAAGGGAGCACATTCTCTACCATATCTCCTGGAATATACGAGAAGTTCGCCGAGACGAGAGACGCCGACATATTCGAAAAGGCCATATTGGAATACGAGATACTGAAGAACTCGGAATCCAAAGGCGATGCAGAGACCGCGGAATACGTGCTTTCTCTTCCTCGCGAAGAGAGAAGGCTCGCGTCTCTCATATTGTTCGACGCCAAAGAAAACTCGAACATCGCATGGACCAAGATAATAGAGCACTTCAACTCGTCCAAGAACAAGATGGAATACATCAAAGGCGTGCTGGAAGTCCTGAAGAAGTTCATAAAGGACGGAGAGGTCGAAGTCAAGAAGTTCGGAGAAGTCATGACTCCGCTTCGCCTCGTGCTGAAGATGCTGAACGAGCTGCCAAAAGAAGCATGGCAGGATCCTTCGAAGAAATGGCTGGACCCATGCAACGGCGCCGGCACTTTCTGCTATATAGTCATCTCTAAGCTGATGTTCGGCCTCAGAGATGCCTTTCCCGACGAAGAGGAGAGATACAGGCATATCGTGGAGAACATGATATACTCATGCGAGCTGCAGAGCAGAAACGTATGCCTTTGGCTTTGCGGAGTCGATCCAAGAGACGAATACGACACCAATTCATACTGGGGATCGTATCTGGACGAAGGATTCGACGACCACGCCAGAGACGTCTGGGGAATAGAGGCAGGCCTTTCCGGATTCGACTACATAATAGGAAACCCGCCATACCAGGACATGTCCAAAAGCCAGGTCAAGCTATGGCCTATATTCATAAACAAAAGCATCTCCATGCTAAAGCCGGGCGGATCGCTGCTTATGGTGTTTCCTTCTGTTTGGATAAGCAGGCCAGGCGGACAGAAGTTCAGGAGGACCACCGAGGCCTTCTCCAGGCTGCAGATAGAAAAGGCGGTAACCGAAGGCAGAGACAAATGGTTCAATATCGGGGAAAGCGTCTGCTACATATGGCTGGTCAATACGCCAAAGCACAAGCCTTCGCTATTCACAGACGGAGACGCGGAGATATTGGTAGACTATTCCGCGGAGAGAATAGTCTTCGACGAGTCGGAAATGGCCAAGAACAGGATAATCGCCAAAGTAGACGCGAAGAGAGAAGAGTCTGGAAAATACGAATGGCACGAAGACATGCACCACAACCACTCTAAAGAATCCATGATGGCGGACGGGAGGCTGAAGAAGCAGGGCGACGGAGGAGACGCCGTCATATGGTACACCGCGTCGCAGAAGTTCTTCACCGACTCGGCCAACGTGACGCAGAGCTGGAGGGTAATAGTCAACCTTTCCGGATACTACTTCAAGGAATCCGACGAGGACAAGTACATGAAAGTGACCTGCGCCGAAGGATGCACGAGCGGAATGAGAAGCATATTGTGCGGAAGCGAGCTGGAAGCGAGGAATCTCAAGTCTCTTCTATCGTCCAGGCTGTACAGGTTCTACAACGACTTCCAGAAGACTTCAGGATTCAACACGTTCGTCTTCAACTTTCCAAAGCTGGAAAGCAAGCAATGGACCGACGACCAGGTATACGAGGTGTTCGGAATAACAGAAGAAGAGAAGGCAATTATAGAGGAATTCACAAAACAAAGCTAAAACAGATTATATGGAACTATTTCACTTCGACATAGAGACGGCGGGACAATACCGCGACTACGACGAGTTCAGAAGAAACGACGAGAGAGGAGCCAAGCTCTTCGAAGGAAAATGGAAGAGGATGGGCTGGGACAAGAAGTTCGGCCTCGAAGACTCGTATCTGGACCAGTCCGGAATCATGTCCACATACGGAAGGATCGTATGCATCTCTTTCGGATACATCGACTCCAGCGGAGACAAGCAGATCAGGAGCTTCTTCGGAGACGACGAGAGAGACATCGTAAACAGCTTCAACAATCTTCTTAAAAAAATCGAGAAAAAAAATTTTAATATTTCCGGATTTCGAATTTTACATTTTGATATAGTATGGATATTGCATAAACTACATAAATATGGTATTGAACCGGCAGATATTATAAAAATTTATAATAAAAAACCATGGGAGAATAGAATTGTAGATATGGCAGAAGATTGGAAAGGTAAATTCGCATACTCCTATAGCTTTGATGAGATGGTCTATGAACTTGGTATAAATTCACCAAAAGAAAATATGAGTGGATCACAAGTTCATGAATACTTTTACTCTGGTAGGATTGAAGAAATTAAAGAATATTGTGAGAAAGATGTTCTTGCTTGTATAGAAGTTTCAAAAATTTTATATTAAAAATGATAGACATAGATTTTATAGAGTTTTTATTCTTTGAAGACCATATTATACCTTTATCATCCGCATCAAACGAAGATGCATTATGTAGCAAAATAAACAGAGATATTAAAAAATCATCTACGGATAGCGCGAGATGCGGAGATTCTGGCTATATTTGAAGAAACAAAGAACGATATGGAAAGCAACGACGAAATAGGAATCTTCGCATTGATAATGAAAGCGGCGGCATACGACGCGGTGGTATACTCTATGGAGTTTCCGAACTAGCATTTCAAAAAATATCTGGACATAGAAGAATAGATAGATTCTTTCCTTATATTTGTAAGACAAACAAAAAAAGGAAAACTATGGGACGCATCAAAGACTTAGTCATCGACTTACAAAACGAATACGGATACAATCTGGAATATCTTCCAGAAGGATTCGACATGGATCTATATCTCAAAGAAAATTCGACAGAGGAAGAAGAGCTGTTCTGCCAAAAGATAAAGAGGGGAAATATCTGATTTTTTTATCAAAACTATTTGAAAGGCAGCATTTTGCTGCCTTTTTGCTTCTATTCGTTAATATATACATGATGAATGGAAGATTTGAAGTGGTAAGGATGAAGCCGAACGCGCAGAACCTGGAGATGTGGATGGCATACGACGAATCGACCAAAGAAGCAATAGGGCATATATTCATGTCCATAGAGCCGGACATGAAGCTGAAGTTCCTCGACGCATGGGTAGACGCGGCGCACCGAAGGAAAGGAATATATCGCATGCTCTGGGAATCCAGATGGGAATATGTAGAGCAGGAATACAAAGGGTGGACGGTATACGCTTGGTGCAAATACTCTTCGCTGCAGCTGCTCATCGAAAAGGGATTCGAAGCCGGCGAATCGGTAACCTACGTGGAAAAGAAGATAGAATAGGAAGCGAGCATGTGTATATATAAATAAAAAAAGCATATACAATGCCAGCCAAAGACAAGATGTTTTCGCTCAGGCTTCCAGACAAGCTTCTAGAGGAATATAGGAAATTCTGCGACGAGAATTCGATCAACATATCCAAAAGGATAAGGAGATTCATGGAAAGAGACCTCGAGCTATGGAGGATAAAGAACTCTCAGAAGAACCAACAGCAATGAGAATGCCGGCGATCGCCGGCATTTTCTATTCGTTGTACGGGAACTTGGGAAGATAGAGCCTGGTCGCCGCGTTGTCCGCGAAGACGAGGTATTTCGAGTCGTCGCCGAGTATGTACTGGTTCAGCAGCTTGTTGTGCGTATTCTCCGGTATTATCTCCGAGAAGAGCCTTATGTTCGTCGCCTTCATGTCGCTTCCCTTCAGCATGCACTTCGGGCTTTCCAGCAGATACTCGAAATTCTCTATTTCTTGCTCTCCTTTGTACACTCTCTTCAGAAGAGTGGTAGGAAGCGCCGCCGCCGCCGCTTCCTCCTCGCAGTCCCTCTTGTATATGAACTGGGACATCTTCTTGTTTCTCTGGTCTATGTTCAGCACATAGCAATACCATACTTCTTCCTCCAACGCGACCGTGTCCGATCCGGCTCCCTGGAAAAGCGGCCAGCTATTTTCCGTGCCGTTAATCGAGACGGAGACTATGTCGTTCTTTATGCCAGCCTTCCATCCAAGAGAGCTTTGCTCGTCGAAGTTGCTGAAGAAGGAATATTCCTCGTCCATGACATAGTTGTTTATGCTGAACCATATCATGAATCCTATGTTGTCCGACACTCTCAGCATCGATTCCATGTTCTTGTACAAGACCGCTTCCGAGCCATACTCCACAGAAGCCAGGTCGTAGTGCGACTTGGATATGATCGTAGACGAGTTTTCTATGAGCTCCTTGTCTATCTCCGCCCTGTAGGAAAGCCTGATAGTATCCTTTGTCAGCGGCTGCTGCTGCTGCTTGTTCGCCACTGCGGCCTTGTCCATCGCGTTCTCCGCTCCGAAAAGCTCGTCTATAGTGGTGTTCCTCGTAAGCTTGTCCAGCGTGTTCTTCACTTCCTGCGAGTCTATCTTTACATTCGCTGTCTTGTTGTATTTCTTCAGATGCAGCTTGTAGTACACCGCCGCGTTGTTGAAGTTCCTGAACTGCTGCGCGTGGTCGACGCTGTACATCCTGTTGAGGTTGCAGAAATAGAGGAAGTCTTCTTTGGCCGGCCTGCGCTGAGGCCCGAATACCTGCTTGAACTGCTCTTTCGTTATATGCACTTCCATTGCCTCGAAAAGAGATAGGTCGAACTGGTTCATGGCTATCTGGCTGTCCGGGAAGTTGTTTCCTTCTACCGAGACCTTCAGGTCGCCTTGGCAGGAAACGTTGTAGAGCTGATATTCGTGCATTGTCTGGTCGGTTCCTTTCTTGTCTGGATCGGTCGCGAAATATATGACCTGGTGCCCGAATACCTGCTGAGCGTCGTCGCTTAGCTTGTTCAGCAGCGCCATCGCCGCGGTCTGCTGATATGGGTTGAATAGCGCCTCCTTTTCCGCCTGCGTCATCTTAGGAAGCCCTTCTGGCGGACATGACTGTCCTGACAGGCTGTTTCCAAGCGCGCCCGAGCTCGCCTCGATTCCCAGCTTGGCGGACTGGCAGCATTCTCTTATGCCCATCAGGTTCGTCTTGAAATAGTCTTGGCTGACATTCTGGAAGTCTCCTATGAGGTTTATGTCCTGTATGGATATCCTGCTCTGCGAGTCGTTGCGCACAAGATATTCCACCTGGAAGAACCTTATGGGGTTTATTCTCTTGGTGCTTATGTTGGCTCTGGAAAGAATCTCCCATTCGGACCAGGTCCTCTCGCTGTCCTGAGAGTATCTGTATTTGATGGAGACTCCTTGGAGGTCAGAAGCGGTTATCACCTCTACGTCGCTCAGGGAAAATACCTTGTATATGAAAGGCGCCTTCATGACGATCTCTTCTCCGGCACTCAGCGATATCGTTCCCCCTTCGGACTCCTCGTTTCGGAGCAGGCTTCCTTCTATGGAATATTCGAGCAGCCTGATGTTTCCTATCTCGGAGCTCCCGAACCTGGTCCACTTTATCTCTACATGAAGCGGATCCAGAGGATCTATTTCAGGGAATCCGTCGAACCTGCTGTTTAGCGCCGTCCAGTCTGTCCACTTCTCCCCATCTCTGGATATCCTATAGGTGGATATCAGATATCTCATGCTGGTCATTCCCAGCGTGTCGTATTTGAAGAGGCCGAGCCTTTCAACTCTCTCTAGCCCGACTATGCTTATCACATACTCGCTTCCTGGAGAAGGAAAGGATGGCGTGGCCTTTGCGTCTCCTGCCGGAGCCGATATCTCGAAAGCGTCGGATACCTTCAGCTTTCCGACAGACAGATCTGACTTTATTTCCATAGGATATATATATTAAAAAGAAAAGCATCATTATATCCGGCGCTGATATTTTGTTGATAAATATTTTAGCGCTATATTTGTAAGACTAAAAATATTAAGATGGACATCAGAGAGAAGTTTTTGGAATTGACTGCGCGAACGTATCCTCACGGAACAGAGAAAGAGGTGTTTCCTCTTCTTTGCGACGGACTGCAGGAAGACGCTCACTGCAATCTTTTCATGAAGATAGGAGAGAGCGACGCGATGTTCACCGCTCACTTAGACACCGCCACATCCGCCAACACGCAGGTGAAGCACGTATTCGAAGGAAACCTTATCAAGACAGACGGAACGACCATATTAGGAGCCGACGACAAGGCAGGCGTGACCATCATGCTCTATATGATAGAGAAGCAGGTGCCCGGGCTATACTACTTCTTCTTAGGCGAAGAAGTCGGCTGCGTCGGGTCCAGAAAGGCTTCCGCGGACCAAAAAGACAGGAAGATAGAAGGAATAAAAAAAGTAATCTCTTTCGACAGAAAGGGAAACGGCTCTGTAATAACATACCAGAGCGGCGCTCGATGCTGCTCAGACGCTTTCGGGACGGCTCTTTCCAACGCATTGAACGAATCAGACGCCACATTCAAATACGAGAACGACGATACGGGAGTATTGACAGACTCTATCCAGTTCGTGAGCATATACCCAGAATGCACCAACATATCCGTAGGATACCGATACGAACACACCTTCTCGGAGCAGCAAGACATCGAGCACCTGCAGAAGCTCGCAGAGGCCTGCGCGAAGATAGACTGGAACTCTCTTCCGGTAGAAAGAGATCCGTCGACTACAGAATACAAAAGCTATGGGAGCTATTACGAAGACTCGTGGGGATATACAAGAAACGGATATTCCAGCTCAGTAAGCTCTTGGGGAAAGCCGGCCGCGGAAAGAACAGAAAACGTCTGGTTCTACGACAACAAATACAGATACCTCTCTAAGGTAGAGGTCGTGGCAGGAACGAAGAAAGTCAAGGCGGTAGACCTATGCAAAGAAAGGAAGGAATACGAAAGGGTTCTGATAGAAGATCTTTTGGCTTCTCTGGAGATAGAATTCGTAACGACCGAATGGGACGGAATGTCGCTTAAAGTATACTACAAAGGCGGCGGTCAAAAGACCGAATGCACTAGAAACGAGCTTTTGGAATTCCTTCCAGAGCTAGACTACTCGAAAGGAGAAGACCTTGGAGAATACAAGAACGACAGGTCTACATACGGATACGAAAGAGAGTACGACGGATACTGCGACGACTTCTGGGACTAAAAAAACAACGCCACCATGAAAACAAAAGATTTGCCTTACGACATACTCTTCTTGATGAAGAGGCTGGATATAGTAGTAGAAAGAGAAGAATACGAAAGGGCGGCGATAATAAAGCGCTGGATAGACGAATTGATGATATTCTACAGAGTAGGAGAAAAAGCAGAAAAGCAGAAAAGATAGCGAGAAATCGCTATCTTCGCCATATATACCAAAGACATGAAGACACTAAAGGAGATATACGACGAAAAACGAGACGTGAGAGAAAGCGAAATCCCGAAAGAATGGATGCCGAGCTTCGAGAAGTTCATGTTCGGATCGACATGCTATGCAGATACAAACGAAGACGGATCTATCAAAGAGTTTGTCTACTACGCATGCGACTTCAGGATATGGTACTGCCAGAACAGAGATGCGATCGAAAGAGACGCGAAGATAGCAGAAACGCTTAGGAAATGAGAGAATACATGCAATACCACCAGCGCGCAAACTTTCTCAGAAAGTGGGAGTTCGAGATAAGATTCGGGAGAGATCCAAAGCACTGGAGCTTCGAGAACCTTCGCGAGCTATACGAGCGCGCCAAAGAAAGATCCGAAAAGAGAAGAAAGGATTTCCAGGAATGCATAGACAGGATATTGTCCGAGATCGAGCCAGACGGAAATGGCGAGATCAGGGTATATTTCGAGCAAGGCGAAAGCACTCGCTACTATGCCATAAGAAAAGACAGAGAATATGGCTGGTGCTATTCGATGAATAACGTCTACTTCTCCAGCGACAGAGTCGCGGGCAGAAACGAGAAGATAGAACTATTGCTCGCGAAAGGCAGGCAGTTCGAGATGGGAGAAGAGCTGTTGAGGCTCGAAAAGATGAAGTCCGGCTTCGATCACAGGATATTCCACATCATCGAAGACGCCGCGAACGAGCGGCTGAAGGAAATATTCAAGGGAACACCAAACCACATGATACCGAAAATACTGAAAGTCGACCTTGGAGGAAAGGTATACTATGCTGCTCTGACAGAACAGGCTAGAGGATCCGGACAGTCTTGGAAGGAATTCAAGATAGTCGGCTCGGAAGAAGAAGAAACAATAAAGCTATAATGGAGAAGACCATAGAAAGAAACATTCCCTCCATGAAGAATCCGCTGCTGTTCTTCATGAAAGAGCCAAGCGAAGAAGGCTATGTCGACGCGATGGTCGAAATGGAAAAAAGAATAGAGAAAGAGCTGATAGACATTCTCGGAAAGATGGGTATTCAATCTTCTGTCAAGACAGACCGATACTCGCTTCCGTACAGCCATGAAATAAAGTGCGTAAAAGTCGGAACTTCATATCTCAACTCGGCCTTCGACACGAAAGAGCTGTTTCGAAAGATAGCAGAAGAGCTATTGTCCAAAGACGCGACAAAAATCAGATTCTTCATGCACATAGAAATCGCAGACATTATCATGATGGGCTCCGTAAGATACAGATTCTGCTACTACAACCACAGATAACAGATAATACCGTGTATCTATATCATGATGTTGCATGTTTTTAATATATAGACTATGTCCAGAACCTACCGAATAGCATTCGACCTTTCTTCTTACCAGCTCGACCGCCTCTATGCCGGATTTTCCGAGCATGAGAAGGTCGCGATATCTTCTATGAATCCAGATACTTTCTTCGACTTCAACGACGTGGAGGGAAACTATCGCATATATCTAATCTTTTCTCCTACCGATCTAGAAAGATATCTGGAAATACTCAAGTCTAACCTTATATGGTGCGACGCCCGAGACATATCCGACGACATAGTATCCGGAGAATTCGCGGAATCCGAGATATTGAAGCATGTCAATCCTCTCAACCGATTCAAATGGAACTCTTTCAAAAAGAAGCTCGACGAGTGGCACTATTCTCTTCTAGACATAGATTCTGTACTGGACCGAATAGGAAAAGTAGGAATCGAAGGACTTGCCCCGGTAGAGCAGAAGTTTTTGAAGAACTACCATCCTTAGAGGAAAAATCCGTATATTAGCAATAAAAACAAAGCCATGTCAAAAATACTCAAGCCTGCTTTTCAGGCATACGCCGACTTCCTGATACAGCAGCTTTCGAAATGCGAAAGCCTAGACCTATACGAATATCTTATTTATCAGGCAGCCACGCTTGAATTCTACGCGGACGAACTAAATATAGAACTGGAATAGAATGAATATCTTCCTAGACGACATAAGAACGCCAATGATGGCGCACCGCGAAGGCAAAGGCCTTGGTCCTGCCTACTCGGACGCTTCCATCTGGACCATCGCAAGGACCTACGGCGAGTTCGTAGACATCGTCGACAGAAACTTCGGCGGAATCGACCTGATATCCTTCGACCATGACCTCGCATGCTTCGACGCGGACGGAAGAGAAATGACGGGAAAGACCGCGGCAGACTATGTCATAGGAAAATGCCTAGACGAAGGAGTTTCTTTTCCAAAAGACTGGTATGTCCATTCCGACAATACCAGCGGCAGGCAGAACATAGTGGGCTCCATACTCAGCTATCTAGACAAAGTCGAAGGAATCGACACTTCTAGAATAAGAAAGGACGCCAAAGGCATCGTTGGACAAAAACAGGCGCTATGAGCTTCTTGAGACAGCATATAGAATCCAGGATATGGATGCTCTATGAGATAAACCGCCCTGTTTCCGGAGGCGGATTTCTCTATCTAGACGAGCCCGTTTCCATAGGAGAGAAGAAGATAAACCGCGTCAAAGACCGAGATCCATATCTTTCCGAAGAGATAGTGCCTATTTCCTGGGCCAGAGTTTCAGGACCCGACATGGCCAAAGTCGCGGAGCAGCTAAATAAAGGAAGATTCTACGGGCATCGAAAGATAGACGGCAAGACATACAAGATAAGAAAGAAGAAATGATACGAGAAATGGAATTCCAATATCGCGGGCCGGACGTAGACTACAGATACGTCTACGACTGCGAGGGATATGGATGCGACGAAGAAGGCATATGCCGATGCGGTACGATAGAGGAAGAAGCCGTCACCAGCGTCGACATATCCGCCATGACGAAAGCCATATACGAGACTCTATTTGAGGAGGGAAAGGCTGCCGAAAGGAACGACGCCATCAACATGGTGCTCTACGGAGTCGGCAAGGACATAGACATCTACTGCATAGACAGGATACTCAGGCACAAGAAGGTCTGGGACCACGAATGCTGGGACATAGAAGTGGCCGGAGGATACTACGGACAGGAAATAGAATCGGTGAAGCTCAGAGATTCCGTGGCCTGCGATATAGAGGACATGATATCCGAGGCTATATCGCTGAAAACACTTAAAGAGAAGGTCGAGTTCCTGCTGAAGCTGGAATACGGAAGGGTGCTCGACGAGCTTAAGCGATGCAGATACGAATACGAGACGGTAGAGATAGCGGACGTGGTGTTCGGATCAGAAGGGCATCTTGGCAAGGTGAAGAGCAAGAAGCTCGACTTCTACAAAGACTCTAGCTATTCGGGCATAAGAGGCATATTGAAGAAGACGAAAGGCGGAAAGCTGAAGGTGATAGACGGCTACCATAGGATGGCGACTACGAAGTTTCCGAAGGCGAAGGCGCTGGTGGCATACGAAAAATAGAAAAGAGGCTTCTGGCCTCTTTTTTTATCCTTGATAGTCGATGCCCATCATTCCCCATATGCGCTCGAGCCTTTCCTCGTACATCTTCTTCATGTCTTCCTCTCCTTCTCCGGCTATGCTTTCCGTATTCGGAATAAGGTCGTTGACCAGCAGATCTATCATCCTGCTCAGAAGGCTGTCTCCTTCCGGACCAGCATTGCTGAGCCTCTCGTGGTATTCGAAGTCGTCTATCATCCAGAGGTCGTCCGCGACATCCTCGTCTTTCGCTCGCTCGAATCCCAACATCTTGCAGTCGGCGATAGACAGGCTTGCGCCATCCTCTATCATCTTCTTCATATACTCTTCAGGCAGCCTCGGATTCTCGGATATTCCAACTGCTCTGTATACGTATCTCTTGAATGTCGCAGGGTAGTAGGTCCCTTCCTGCGCCACTCCTTCTCTGGTCTTCCACCTTTCGGCTATGTCTTGTAGCAGGTAGGATATCTTTCCAGTCCTTCCGCTCTTGTATCTTATGGTCCAGTCCGAGTTCTTGGACGACAGTATCTTATGCCAAGCCATTTCCGTGTCGACCTTGGCTATCTTGTCGTCTCTTTCGTCGAACCAGTCCTTCTGTATGTCTCCGTCCGAATAGACCTTCGTCACCGCCCTCACCGCGCGCGACTTGATTATCCATTCGCTTCCGTGTTCCGAATATCTGCAGTCTTCTTCGTGCATAGATCGGTCTTCCCATTCGCAGTATACTATGGCGTCGTCGTCTTCGTGGAAGTATCCTCTTCCTTCTATGTAGACCGCGTATCTGTCTAGTATGTAGTCGCCATAAGACTCGCACCATACCGACTGGTCGCTAGGTATGTTCCTGCCGTGCCATTCCGAATATACTCCAGACTCTATCTCTGTATATCCGCCGCCTGTGTCGTCGAGTATGTACTGGCCCTCGAACTCCTCGTTTCTGTCGTCGTCGTTGTGCAGCACCGCGATGCTGGGGTCGAACCTCTTGAAAGAGTCCATGTATGGAAACTCGTCGTACTGCATCTTCTTCAGCGTGACCTCTAGCTCAAGCTCTCTTAATCCGCCTTTCCATTCGAGATAGGTGCTGTGGTGGTTGTTGGCAGCCTTGTAGACCCATCCTTTCTCTTTGGCGAAGCTCCTGAACTTCTCCACGTCAGCCTGCTCTATCGTGTACTGGCGGTCCATATAGTATTCGATTCCGTATTCGTTCGAGTCTACCTTCCACACGAGCGCGCGCCCTTTGACTTTCCCGTCTTCGAGAAGCACGAGCAGCCTGACCTTTTCCGGATTATTCACGTATATTTCGAACAGGCCTTTCTTCTTGGCCATGCAGGACCTTCCGAGGTCTCCTTCGGCCTTCAGGTAGTTCTCGTGCCAATAGTATTTCTCGATATCGGATCCTTCTGCCATTGCGAAGCTTTCTTCTCTTTTGGCCGCGGCCTTGAACTGGTTGACGAACTTCTCTATTTCCGGGTTCGAATATTTTCCGGGAAATACCTGTCCTATAAGCCTTCCTATCCTGGCTGGATTCCTCGACGACTTCCAGAATTCCGGATGCTGTATCTTTATGGTCTTGGCCGCCATCTTCGCCCAGAAGACGTCTCCAAGCCTTTGTCCTCTGGATTCTGGATCTTCTATGGAATCCACGAATTCTGGATCTCCATGGTATATCTCTCCGAGCCTCTTCTTGGCGTTCCTCATCGTGGCGAAAGTTATCTCGCCTTCTTTGTCTCCTAGGTCGAGGAAGGTCACGTCTGGCTTTATGTCGGATCCCGCCATCGAAAGCAGGTCTTTGGCTATCGGGCTGTCGATCCTGGAAAGATGGTCGTCAAGCTCGGGCGAAATGTATAGCACCGATTCGTATATGGCCTTCTCTAGCAGGAATTCTCTGTATCTATTCATATCTATATCTTCTCGAATCGCCTGGCATGCAGGTCGTAGTTTGATTTTATCTCTTCCCAGCTAAGCTCTAGGTTGTATGCCCTCACCATGGATATTCCTCCATTGAAGATGTATTTGTAGTATCCAGTTCCTTTTCCTATCGTAGTCTTTCCTATTCCGGACGACCATGAAATGCCGCCTGAATTTCCTCCTGACAGAGTTCCCGATACTGTCGCGCCGTTCACGTAGAGCCTTATGTCGTCTATTCCCGCGATGACGGAAACCACATGGTTCCACGTTCCGCACTGCACCGGCCTGCCTGAAGATACCATAGACCTCCTCGCCCCGAATCCGAAGCTGCTGCCGTCATAGTATCCAGACGCCAGCATGTGAGTGTCCGTCCCGTCGTTCGGAGTGATCGCCATGTCGACTCCGTAGTAGTTTCCCGGATACTGCTCTGGCGCGTCTAGCGCGAATATGTTGTGAGTAAGGACCGTCGTTTCCCCGTTCAGCGCCTTCGGGTTTATCCAAGCCTCGAGAGTTATCGGAAATGTCGGCGCCAGCTGCGATATCCTAGGCCCGCAAGATATCCATGAGTCGATAGAGTACTCGAAGAGGCCAAGCGAGTATGTTCCGCTGAACACCATATTTCCTCCATTCGCGGCGCTCCATGTCACTCCGGTCAGTATAGACGCGGTCGTTCCCAGAACCAGGCTATATCCTGTTTCCGATTCCCCGTCGTAGCATTTGTCGTTTGCCGCGTCGAAGTAGAATAGGATTTCCTTCCTGCGAATCTTCTTGCTTATGTCTCCGCTCATAGACTATATATTAATTTCATCTCAGCCTGGACCTTCCAGCCTGCCACATGTCGCTCACCTCTGCGTCTTCCAGCGCCCTGTCCCATGCCATTACAGAGGAAAGCTTGCCGTCGAAGCTGAGATCCTCATATCCCGAAGCTTTCCTTCCTCCTATCATGGCCTCTCCTGTCGCCGTCTGGAGAGTGGCGTGTCCTGAAGATCCTGCGTATGTCGTTAGCTTCGCCCCGTCAAGATATATATCGTATTTGCTTAATTTCCAAGATATAGCGACCATATGCCATTTTCCTCCTTCTATGGATATGTCTTTGGCGACGGTCACTTTGTTAGGATATTCCGAGACGGTAATGACCTCTCCCGATGACAGTCCAGTAACATCTCCTAGATATATAGTCAGTCCTGATCCGCCAACCAGCGTCTGCAAGCTCAGCAGAGCCTGAGCCGCCGATCCCGATACTATATTCGCGTCAGCATAGAACCATACCGCGCACGCTGCGGCTTCGAAAGGGGCGCTCATCGTGCCCACGAAGCCCATGAACTTCGACCTCTGCATCACCAGGCTTCCTCCGCCTTCTGGAGACCAGCTCGTATGGTGCTTCGCATACGCGACGCCCGGCCCTGCCAGATTCCTTATTGGCTCTGTTCCTGATATAAGCTCTTTTACAGAAGGCTCGCTGCCGTCGACTAGGTCTATCCTAGGATATATGAACGAGGCCGTCGTCGCAATGAATCCTAATTCCGGATCCAGCCCTGTCTCGGCGCCGTAGTATAGATATGCCCTATGCCTCGCCGATTTAGATTCCTTGTTCCATATCCAGTCGGATCCGTTTGCTGCCGATCCCGAATCCGAGTTTATAAGGTTTCCTATCTTTCCAGCCGTCGTCCAGATTCCCGAATCCGGATGCGCGAAGTTTGCAGCCAGCGTCTCGTTTTCCAGGTTGGATCCTGGTTCCAGCGTTCCCGGATCCGTATAGTGCGGCCAAACATGGCCTACGAAAAGAGACCATTCCCCGCTTCCGCCCATTTCAGGCGGCGACGTCGATTCCGTGTAGTGGAAATAGGAATTCCATCCTTCGCCTATGTCTCCGCTGTTCTTTATCGCGGACCATGTGGCGCCTTGATCACCCATAGAGTTCAGGCCCAGATAGGTATATCCCGAAGAAAGAGCGCCTATGTTCTTCTTGACCCATATGGAAAACCTATACATCTTGCCGCTGTCTATCGCCGCGTATCCCGAGTTCCATCCTCCGTCTCCCCGGCTCAGGCTCTGATCGAATATCGTCCCGAGCGTATCGTCCGTAGTAGAGGCGTTCCACACGATCGCCGCCGTCATTCCAAACGGATCCGTTCCGACAGACCTGCTGTCCTCTCCATGCCATCCTATCGCGTCGAATCCTGTTATTCCAAACAGCTGCGGGTCCTCCGATATCGATCCGGATCCGGCCGACCAGACCGAATAGTTCACGAGGTTCGGAGAATACGAGCGCCTGTTCGACGGATCCACATGCAGCTTCAGCCCTTTCGTCCTCGCATGCGCCGATCCCTCTATCGCCCTATTTTCGGCCACAATTGGAAAATATCGCCTTACAGGGAGAGAGAAATACGAGCCGTTCTTAGATTGTTCCAATATGTCTCCGCTGTCTGCGTCCATGGCGTACGCGGTATGCGCGCCCTTCTCGGTCGATGTCCATATCATGTACGGCCCGGCTGGCAGATATCCCGCGTTCCTTACCGCCAACAGCTCGTCGACAGACGCCAGGTGCCAGTCGGAAATGACATACCCTGCCGTAGTGGTCAGATTGAGGCATGTTCGCGCCGCGGTGTCTATCCCTATGGTAGAAGCCGCGATCCTGGCCGTATTCTCTTTTCCTTCGGAGAAGGAATCCGCTCCTATCAGATAATTCGAAGAATATACAGAGTCTCCCCATGTCTTGCTGGAATTCAGGTAAGTGTCGCTCGAAATAATATCCGACTGGTATATCATCAAATAATATTCCTTTTTATAAGGTATGGTTATATATCCTGGTAAATCCATTATTTCTGAATTTTTGTTGTAGACTTATATATTAAATTCCGACGATCTAAAAAAAATGGATATATTTGAAGAATGAAAAAGCCAAAAGATCCTTTCGTGATGATTCTCATCGGACCCACACTTTCAGGAAAGTCCACATATATCAGGAGCCACTATCCTGAAACTCCCGTGATCTCTAGAGACGAGATCGTGATGGAAGTATATGGTTCCAGAGACTACAACGAAGCGTTCAAGAACGCGGACCAGAAAGAAGTAGACCGCAGGCTCGCGCAGAGATTGAAGGAATTCGGCGAGTCCGGAAAGAGCGTCATAGTAGACATGACCAACATGACGGTCAAGCGCCGAATGGCGACTCTGAAGAACTTCGGAAAGGATTTCCAAAGGATCGCAGTCGTCTTTCCTATACTTTCAGACGAGGAATACCAGCGTCGCAACATCGACAGAAACGCGAAGGAAAACAAGTGGATACCTCCAGCCGTCATAAAGTCTATGATAGACTCTTATCAGGCACCGTCTTCCGAAGAATCATACGATATAATAATGAACCTATAGAAATGAACATACCAATTCCACCAAACATGTCGGAAATCATCTCCAGCCTTTCAGACGCGGTCGTCGCGTCCGGCAAGAAGCTGTCCGAAATTGGAAAAGAGCCTATACTGCAATATCTCGAGAAAGTCGGCGCCCCGAAGAAATACTGGAACGAGATATACGAGAATCTAAGATCAATCCACGATCCAGGAGGACACGGAACTTCGGGACCAGGCGGAAACATTCCCGAAAAGCCAGCGCTGCCTCAAGAAAAGCATCGAGAACCCAGGAAGAGCGTCTTCGGTCCTATAAATAAAATAGCCGGATAGTTTCCTATTCGGCCTTTATTGCTTATATTTGTTGAAAGAAAAACAGATATGAGCTTAGACAATACATACGCATTCGACTTGGAAAACATCAGCTTCGTCGACGGAGACTACAAAGAAAGCGACGACTTCTCAGACCTTATCTACGAAGGAGAAGGCTCTGCCGAATTGGAGTACCAATGGATGTCTTTCCAGCCAGAAGGCTGCGACTTCGAAGTATGCGTGGAATACACTCTAAGCCTAAGAGGCGGATTCGACGTTTGTCCTGGCGACTATTGGACTCCGCCATCATGCGACTTCTACCTAGACGAGGCCGAAGTTTCCATAAACAAGATTCTTATCGACGACATCGAGGCTTGCGTATCCAGCGAGGTAGACAAGTTCTTCGCCGCTCTTGTCGAGAAGAAAATTAATATATAGAAGATGAAAAAAGTCTATTTCGACACCGAATCGAAAAGATGGACGCTCGAGGACCTCGACGACATGTATTCGTTCAAGTACATCAACATCATCACCAACGAAGAGCTTACCGCCATATTGAGCTGGCACAAGACCGTCGACCGAGAAAATCTGAATATCGGAGAAGACGAGAGATTGTACGGCGCTGAGATAATGGGCGAGGAATACCTGTTCTACGAAAACTACGAGAACGGCAGATTCTTCCTGCAGGCTCTCGACCAAATGCATCTGGAGAGGCTCTGCCGAGACCACGACTTCGTATTCGTGGGCGAGACGCTGAACAAAGTATAGCGACCGCTATATAATTCCTATGAAGATAAAGCTAGTCCATCTCCTTACGGAAACAGACGCTGAAAGAGAGATAAGATCTGTCGAGTCCCTCTCTCCGCTCGAATCCAATGGCATAGAATACATCCAGCATGTCAACGAAAGATATAGAGGCGACGCGCATCTGAGCCATGCTCCGGTATATCAGGGAAACCACACCGCCGGCCACTACGGCGCTTTCCAATCGTTCAGAAAGGCCATAGAGCAGGAATTCGACGAAGGCCTAGAAGCGCTCATCGTATGCGAATGCGACTGCGTTCTTTCGATAGGACATGAGAGATTCGCCGAGATGGCCGCAGAAGCCGCGCACGTATGCCGAGAGCATCTTATAAACTACGTATCCTTCGGCAGCCCTTCCGGAAACGGCATAGTATGGTCTCCTGTGGTCGAAGACCACCCTAGCTATGGATCCTTCTTCCTGACTGACAAGATAATAATGACGCACTGCATACTTCTCCCTCGCCACTCTAGAGAATACCTGCTTCGCCAGCTCAGAACGAATACCTGGGACGCGGTAGACATATGGCTTAACTGGTGCTTCAGGAGCACTACCGAGATTCCTCCAAAGAGATTCGCGGTTTCCAGAGAGACCGTGGCGCACCAGCACGAGGGAATATCGCTATTGGACAACGTATGGAAAGAGAAGCAGTAGCCAAGCTGATAGACCTGGTAAAGAAGAAGATATGGGAATCCGAGATTCAGATGAATCCATACTATGTCGTCTCCAAAGACATCAATCTGAAAGGAGCCTACGAGTTCCTCATAATAGAATCCGAGAAGAGCGGAAAGAAAGTCAGCTTCGCCTACGACGTCGAATACTCGTCTAGAAGAGATTCTAGATGGAAGAACATCTATTCAAAAGAAATGTCTATGGAGGTGTCCGACCTGCTGGCCGAATGGCGAGACAAGAGGATAGACCTTCTTCTCATAGATTCAGATCCAGATCTTAATATATAAGACATGAAGATAAGAAAGCTAGGATCGAGCAAGCCGAAAGTGCTTCTCTTCCAAGGATCGCCAAGAGACAAAGACACGTGCCCTGGCATGGAGTCTAAGACGCATGCCATAATAGAGCATGTCATAGAGAAATGGTCTCCTTTCGCGGACTTCAAGGTCGTGGACCTTTCCGTCAACCTCGAGAAGAAGCCGAACATACAGCCATGCAAAGGATGCATATCCACCGCCGGAGGATATCACTGCCACTTTCCATGCTCCTGCTATTTCAAAGGAGACGCATCGAAGCCCGATCTAATGAAGGAGCTCGGCGTATACGAGCTGCTGCAGGAGTGCGACGCCTTCTTGATATTCTCTCCTATACACTGGCATTCTCTGAGCGCGCAGGTGAAGGCGCTTTTCGACCGGCTCGTATGCGTCAACCTGTCTCTAGCCATAGAAGACGCCAAAAAGCTGATGCCCGAAGAATACAAGAATCCTACCGTGACAGGGAAGATGGCCAGGACCGGCAAATACGACAACATGCTGAGGAACCACCTCGAAGGAAAGATATGCGGCTTCTACGCGCACGGCGACGACGGCGCCGACGACTACGAAGGCAAAGAACTTCCTGAATCATACAGAGACGTACTTGTAGACAATTTCTCGATAGATCCGAAAAGTACGGTCATGCCTTTCGTGCTGCAGATGAAGTATTCTGGAGTATTCGTTCCTGACCAGCTGATACAGGCATTCTATATGAACAAAGGAGTGGACTACTACACCGCCAACAAGACGCTTGCCAAGAACAGTGAGCCGTTCGACAGGGCAGACGACCTTATAGACAATCTTCTAGACTACATAGAATCCAGATAAAAAAGATCTACTTTTATTTTTTATCTTTTGTTTCTTTTCTTTCCTTCCATAGATGGTATGAGTTGACCGTCAATACCATCGAGTTCAGCACGATCAGCGGAATCCTTCCGTGGCGGAAGGCGTATACCAGGAAGATGGCACAGCCGACGTTGTTCAGTATCCTAAGCATCCTCACGTTCTTCGTGCAGAAGCTCAGGAATATTATCGCCGATCCGCAATATGCCATTATCTCCATATAGTCTATCATAATTTATATATTAAATCATAATTGCATAAAAAGCGCGCGCGTTTTTTTATAAATACAACTATGAACGAAATAGTGCTTCTTATGTCGATGGTGCCCAAGATACTCGCGGCGACCGTATGCGGCGCCATCGTAGGGTGGGAGAGAGAGCGAAGGAACAAGGTCGCTGGAATCAGGACCAACATATTGATCTGCGTCGGATCCTGCATATTCACGATCGCTTCTTTCCTGGCGGCGCAGCATGGTGGCGATCCTACCAGGATACTCTCCACCATAGTAACGGGAATAGGATTCCTCGGCGCAGGAGCCATAATACAGAACAAGGACAAGATAACCGGCCTAACGACCGCCGCCTTCATATGGACGATATCCGCCATAGGAATAATATGCGGAATGGGATATTGGCTAATACCCATCTGCCTAACGGCAGGCCTAGTGGCCATATCGCACCTCTTCGAGACTGTAGAGGGCTGGATGAAAAAAGAAAGAGAAGATGATAGAAATTGAAAGGAAATTCCTGCTCAAGTCCTTGCCTGACATAGAGCCTTTCGAGAAGATAAAGATCTGGCAATACTACTACAAGAACCCAGAAGGAATATGGGAGAGGGCTCGCCAGATGGATTTCCGCGCCAAAGGATCCGCATATCGCCGATATGTGCATACCGTCAAGACTAGGATATCGGAAATGGCCAGCGAGGAGACGGAAAGAGAGCTTACTCAGAAGGAGTTCCTCGAATTCAGGAAGAGATGCTTGAAGTATCCCGGAAATTCCAAGATGCTCAAGAAGACCAGATACGTCTATACAGACGGGGAACTCAAATGGGAAGTAGACCTATTCGAGACCGCGGTGATGGTGATTGCGGAAATAGAGATTCCGAGCGAAGACTACGACCTGAAGATTCCCGAATTCATATCCAAGAAGAATGTGCTCGAGGTCACCTCGATGAAGCAGTTCAGCAATCGCAGCATCGCTGGAAAGATATTCAGGTCAAAATGATTCTCTCCCAAATATCAACAAATTCCCGCAAAGCCATATAAACAATATGGAAAAGCTAGAATTGAGAATGTATGGGTTGACTAATTATCAACTGACTGGAATTCAAAAAGGAATTCAATTTCTACACGGTGTTGTAGAATATTCCCAAATGTCCAAAAGAGTAGGAGGCGATGTACTATCTATCTACAATGACTGGGCCGATAATCATAAGACTGTAATACTACTGAACGGCGGCACTTCGAACCACAGCATCAACAGATACCACGACGGAGACTTCACTGGATCAATGGAGACACATCTGGCCGCGCTAGAAGAGATCGAGATTCCGACCGCCGCCTTCTACGAGCCCGACCTCAACGACCTTCTTTCCGCCATAGTCTTCATCGTGGACGAGAGAGTATTCAACAAGAAGGCGTATCCGGACTTCGGCGACTGGATAATGGAAAACCACTATTCATATCTGGCGGACAATCTCATGACTTCCGGAAGGATAGAGAGGCTTAGGCTGGAAGGACACTTCGACCGAGCGTCCGGAAAGGAAAGGCAGATCTTCGAAGAATGGTCTGATCTGATCGGCGGAAGAAAAAACATATTCCTGAGAGACTATTTGAAGAACTTCAGGCTTGCGTGATGAACAACTGGATAAACATATCGGGAAGATCCTACTATGTCGCGGAATGCGACGTGCAGCTCTCTATAGAGAGATGGGCTACAATACATATAGTTCTCGACATAGCCACGCATACGTCCTACTATGGCGATTTCATAGACCTATACGAGAACAGGTCGAGCTTCCAAATCAACACTCGCAAGTTCTTCGCATCCAACTGCAGGATAAAGTCCATGGACATAGAATTCGACAAGAAGATGGCTATGAGCATCAGGTGCGAAAACATAGACACGCACGACATATCCGTCAGGAGAGAAGGCATCATAGACGACCTTTTGGACAACGAAGGAAAAACTTTGAGCTACCTGAAGGTATAATAAAAATATATATAGAACTATCACAAAAGAAAAAAAGCATATGAGCAGACAAAAAAACGAAGAAACAGAATACCTGAAGAGGATTCCGCAGATAAAGTCCGCCATCGACGACGATGACGACGACGATAAGTCTTCCTACAGCTCCAGCAAAAAGCCAGATTCCAAGTCCAAGACTCCGGTGCTAGACACCTATAGCCGCGACCTCACGAAGATGGCGGAAGAAGGCAAGCTGGATCCAATAGTCGGAAGAGAAAAGGAAATCGAAAGGGTTTCTCAGATCCTCGCAAGAAGAAAAAAGAACAATCCTATACTCATCGGAGAGCCCGGCGTCGGAAAATCTTCAGTGGCGGAAGGATTGGCTCTTAGAATAATGCAGAGGAAGGTCAGCCGCGTGCTCTTCAACAAGAGAGTCGTGATGCTCGACCTGGCTTCTATGGTGGCAGGGACGAAATACCGAGGCCAGTTCGAGGAAAGGATCAAGGCTCTTATGGCTGAGATGGAGAAGAATCCAAACGTCATACTCTTCATCGACGAGATACACACCATGATCGGCGCAGGCGGAGCTTCCGGATCCATGGACGCGAGCAACATGTTCAAGCCAGCGCTGGCAAGGGGAGAGATCCAGATCATCGGCGCCACGACGCTCGACGAATACCGAAAGCACATCGAGAAGGACGGGGCCCTCGAAAGGAGATTCCAGAAGGTGACTATCGAGGCGGCCTCTCCAGAAGAGACTATGGAGATACTCAACAACATCAAAGACAAATACGAGTCTCACCACAACGTCAGATATACGGAAGACGCCATCAAAGCATGCGTCGACCTTACTTCTAGATATATGACAGACAGGTTCCTCCCTGACAAGGCGATCGACGCGCTCGACGAGGCAGGATCGAGAGTGCATATCTCCAACATCGTAGTGCCTAAAGAGATAACAGACATAGAGAAGAAGATATCAGACATCAAAGAGAAGAAGAACGAAGTCATCAGGTCGCAGAAATACGAAGACGCCGCAAAGCTCAGAGACGTAGAGAGGCAGCTCAACGAAAGCCTAGAGAAAGCCCGCAAGGCTTGGGAGGACGACTCTTCCAAAAACAGGCAGACCGTCACCGAAGAAAACGTGGCGCAGGTAGTTTCCATGATGACCGGAATCCCGCTGCAGAAAGTAGGAGAGAAGGAAAACGAGAAGCTTGCCAGGATGGGAACTGAAATCTCTGGAAAAGTGGTCGGCCAAGACGAGGCGGTCAAGAAAGTCGTCCGCGCGATACAGAGAGGACGCGTAGGCATGAAAGACGCAAACAAGCCGGTATTCTCTGGAATGCTCATCGGAAATTCCGGAGTAGGAAAGACGGAATTGGCCAAGCAGATCGCCAAATACCTGTTCGACTCGGAGGACGCGATGATCAGGCTGGACATGTCCGAATATATGGACAAGATATCCATGACCAAGATACAAGGATCCGCGCCAGGGTACGTGGGATACGAAGACGCCAACGTGCTGGACAGGATCAGGAGAAAGCCTTATTCTGTGGTTCTTTTCGACGAGATCGAAAAGGCGCATCCAGAGGTATTCAACATATTCCTCCAGATGCTCGACGACGGGCATGTCACAGACTCTCATGGAAGGAAAGTGAGCTTCAAGAACTGCATCATACTCATGACTTCCAACGTCGGAACGAGACAGGTCAAGGATTTCGGAACAGGAGTTGGATTCTCGACCAAGACCAAAGAAAGCGTCAGGGAAGAAGAGATAAAGGCCATTTTGGACAAAGAGCTGAAGAACAAGTTCGCTCCCGAGTTCATCAACAGGGTTGACGACATCATCTACTTCAGAGACCTAGGAAAAGAAGAGATAATGAAGATCGTAGAGCTCGAGCTCACTAAGACTCTGAAGAGGGCGTCCGACATAGGATATCCGACAGAGGTAACCGACGCGCTCAAGTCGCATCTGGTCGAAGTAGGATACGATCCGAAATACGGCGCGAGGCCGCTGAAGAGGGCCATCCAGAAATGGATCGACGACGTGGTCACAGACTACATCATCGAGAACAATCCCAAAGAGGGAACCAAGTTCGTCGTAGACTACGACGCAGACGCGGACGCTTCGTTCGTCAGGCTAGAGAAGCCAGCCAAGAAGACCAGAAAGAAGAAAGAAGAATAGAAAGACAGAGAGAGCCTAAAAACTCTCTCTTCTTTTTTTAATATAAAAAGAAAAATTTCGAACACATGCCCAAAATACACCTACTATGGTGCACCATCAGGCCCGACCATTTCAAATCAGCGCATGCTGAATGGATAAGAAGATCCGACGATTCTTCCGACATACAGACATATGTAGCGGTCAACTGGAAGGAACATGCCGACCATCTCAGGGAATATCTAAGCAAAAGCTATCTTATAACGCTAAACACTAACAAGATAGGAGTCTGCTACCCTTCATATCAGCTATCTTCCGCACTGGGATCCAAAATGGGAAGCTGCGCCGAAGACGACATAGTGGTATTCGCCAGCGACGACTTCATGGCGCCTCAGGGATGGGACACCTATCTGAAGTCCAAGCTCGAAGGCAAAGGAGACGTCGGCCTTATGGTCAGAGACGGATACCAGCTTCCTGACTCGTCGAACATGCTGCACCCTGCGATAACCATTCCGATAATGACCTATGGCTGCCTTCGCAAGATGAACGGAATAATCTACCACCCGGCATACAGCCACATGTTTTCTGACTGCGAGCTCTACAACAACCTGAAAGACCTCGGAATGCTCTACGACGACAGGCTTTCCGACGAGACGGTGTTCGAGCATCTGCACTACGCAGCCGGCAAGAGGAAAGCGGACCAAGCAGACCAAGCATACAACATGAAGTGGGCAGAAGACGACGCTACCTGGAAGAAGAGGCTGTCGATGTCCGCAGAAGAAAGGATAAAGATATGAAAAGGATAAAGATAGACTTCTGCGACTTCTGGGGAGGATTCGACAAAAAGGACAACTACTTCTACAACCTGCTTAAGGAAGACTACGAGATAGAGATATCCGCCAATCCAGACATACTTTTCTTCTCTTTGTTCGGAAGGACAAGCACGCAGCGATCTTGTAAGAAAGTGTTCTATACAGGAGAGAACATTCCGCCGCCGCTCAAAGGACTTGAAAATCCTTTCCTGAACGGAGTTAGCTGCGACTATTCCTTCTCTTTCGACTATATGGACGACGAGAGGAACTACAGGCTTCCACACTATCTACTATACGACGGATACTACGATCTGGCAAACGATAAAGCCATAGAAGAGTCTCTCGCCAAGAGGAAGTTCTGCAACTTCGTCGTATCCAACGGAAGCTGCGAGCAGAGAAACCGATTATTCGAGCGCCTGTCGAAATACAAGAAGATAGATTCTGGCGGCAGATACGCGAACAACATCGGCTATCCGGTTCCGGACAAAAGGAAGTTCCAGTCAGAATACAAATTCTCCATAGCTTTCGAGAACAACGCCTACAGGCCGCAGCATAGCGGATATACGACTGAAAAGATAATGGAGCCGATGACGGTAGACTCCATGCCGATATACTGGGGAAATCCAGACATAGACAGAGAGTTCAACACGCAATCGTTCGTCAATTTCTACGACTTCGACAGCGAGGACGAAATGATCGACTACATAATAGAACTCGACAAAGACGATTGCCTATATCTCGAAAAGCTGAGAATGCCATGGCTCTCCGACGGCGAGATTCCTATCAGCAACAGAAAAGAAAACATCAAGTCTTTCTTGAAAAAAATAATAGAAACATAGTGAAGAAATACCATATCAACTATGCGGCGGGAAGATATCTCAAAGCACAAGAGTTCTGCTCTGCCAGCGCGAAGCAGCATGGCTTCGACGAAGTCTTTTCTTTCGGACCAGGAGACATCGATTCCGAATTCGCCCAGAAGAACCATAGCATACTGTCTCAGCCGAGAGGCGCCGGATATTGGCTCTGGAAGCCATACTTCATAAAAAAGACTCTGGATATTATGCAAGAAGGAGACCTTCTCGCATATTCTGATTCCGGATCCTACTATCAAGAATCCACGCAGCCGTTGGCAGACCTACTTCTCAAGGAGGAAAAGGGAGTCCTTTCCTTCGAGCTCAGAGGGCTATACGAAAAGCAGTATACCAAAAGAGACGCTTTCGCGCTGATGGGGCTGGACGAAGACAGATATTCCGAGACATCACAGAGAGAAGCGACCTATATATGGCTTATCAAGAACGACTTCACGGTATCGCTGATAGAAGAGTATCTTTCTTTCGCACAGGACGAGAGGATAATAACAGACCTTCCTAGCCAGTCTCCGAACCATTCCGAATTCATAGACCACAGGCATGACCAGTCTATATGGTCGCTGCTCTGCAAGAAGCACGAAATACCTCCGCACAGGCTCATATCGCAGCATGGAGACCATCTGGTCAAATACTTTCCGCAAGACACATACGGAGCCATCGCCGTGCGCCATCGAAATCCTATTTGACAAAATGAAAGAAAGAATCATAATAATACAGACAGGACGTCTTGGCGACACTATAATATCGCTTCCTATAGCCAAGCACTATCATGATCTTGGGCACTCGGTCGATTGGGCTATACATGAAAAGCATATAGCGATCTTCGACTACATAGACTATGTAGACAATCTAATAGTTGTTCCAAAGGAAGTAGACATAATGTTCTCGGTTCCACATGCATATTCTATGATAGACTTCGCCGCGTATTCAAAGACCATAGACCTGAGCATAGGGTTTCCGGGATCCAACGTGGATTCATACACGAATCCTTCCTTTTTGGAAAGCTTCGTGCATGTCAAGTACCATCTGGCAGACGTGGATATATCCAAAAAGAGAAGCCTTTGCTTCAATAGGAATTTTGAAAAAGAAGATCTTCTCTACTCCGAGCTTGGATGCGATTCGGAAGAATACGTTCTCGTGCACAACGCCTCGGAAGATGGAATATCGCGATTCGATCCAGAGACCGAATATAGGAAGATATTCTTTTCTCCAGTTGCCGGGTACGAGATATTCGACTGGTACAAAGTCATTCTCAACGCAAAAGAGATATACTGCATGGACAGCTCTCTTTGCAATTTCATAGACGGCGTCCCCGAATTCTTCGAAAAGAAAAAGCTATTCTATCCCGGAAGGACCACCGGATGGTATATGCCGCCACTTAGAGGATTCCAGGAAATAGACGAGAAAGGAAGAAAGCAGAGAAGAAAAAGAATAGCATTCACTATAATATTCAACGGCCTACACCATCTGCTGCACAATGAATACTACAAGACAATGCTCGAAAACTTCGATCATTGGATACTGGTAGAAGGCGCGTCAAAAAGCGTCGGCAGCACCTATTGGTGCAAAGAGATATCCGAAAAATACCATATAGACGGTGCCAGCGTCGACGGAACGGTCGAATTCCTCCAGAAGCTAGATTCAGAAAGCGACAGGATAACTTTCGTCAAATCGGACGGATTCTGGAACGGAAAGGACGAACAGGTGAATGCCGCCATAGAAGAGGTTAGGAAGATATCTAACGACTGCTTACTATGGGAGATAGACATAGACGAACAATGGTCGATATCCGAAATAGTTCAGGCAGAGAAAGAGCTAATCGATTCGGAATCCAAGACCGGAAAGTTCAAATGCGAATATTATGTAGGAAAAGACCTCATAGTCAAAGGGGAGTGGGGAGAAGGTCCGTACAACCGACTTTGGGACTGGAAAGGGGAGAGATTCTCGACTCATGAGCCCCCGGTGCTCGAAGGAGGAAACGGCAAGGAATCTCTTCTTTCTCCTAGGTTCAAACACTATTCCTACTATTTCCAGAAAGACGTAGAGTTCAAAAACGACTGGTATAGCGGACATGAAAACATACTTCATAACTGGATCGAAATAAACAAAGAGACGGATTTTCCAATACATGTCTCTCGGCTCGTTACAGGACCGTGGGGAAACACAAACACATTTATATATAAAAAGTGATACAAAGAAGAAACATATTGATCGCACATTATAAAGAAGACCTTTCATGGCTAGATGAATTCGAATTCGACGGAAACATAATAGTCTACTCGAAGACCGATCATAGAGATCCTAAAAGACATATTTCTATCAATAAATCACAAGAAGTCCCTATGTATATAAAATACATATTGGACAACTATGACGATCTTCCAGATAAGATTCTATTCATGCATGGTCATTCCGACTCGCCACACCAGGATTATCCTTCAAGATATATATGCGAGAACGTTGACTGGAATCATGAAATGTTTTTTTCCGTAAACAAAAGAGATTGGTATCAAGAAGTAAGTTCCAATATTCAGGTATCCAGCGGTTCATTCGATATATGGCTTCGAAAATATTGGGATATATTTTCTGAATTCCTATCTTTTCCAGAGAATGGACTGCGGTTCTACTCCGGCGCGCAATTCGTAGTAGACAAAAGTCTCATCATACAGTATCCGAGACTATTTTGGCAAAGACTATATGATTGGTCAATATCCGAAGAGATAAATTTGCCCGGATATTCATCCGATTATGTATCGAGCAGAATATTCGAATATACATGGCATTATATATTCACTAAAGATCCAATAGAGCCCCAAAAAGAATATTCTCAAATATTTAAAAAATAAAAATAAAAATGGAACATTACTATCAAAACATAGGAGAGAACTGGTTTACATATCCAACGCTGTATTCCAACATGGTGCGAAGATTCGAAAGCGGATCTAGATTCGTAGAAGTCGGTTCTTGGAAAGGAAGAAGCGCCTGCTTCATGGGAGTCGAAATACACAATTCTGGGAAATCCATAAAGCTAGATACCGTAGATACATGGCTTGGATCAGAAGAGCATATAGGGTATGAAATACTAAATGAGGATGCTCTATATAGAGAATTCATTTCCAATATACAGCCAATAAAACATATAATAAATCCCATAAGGATGACTTCTATAGAAGCATCAAAGCTATATGAAGATGAATCTTTGGAATTCGTTTTCATAGACGCTTCGCATAAATATGAAGATGTTATGGACGACCTTAAAGCTTGGTATCCTAAAGTAAAGAAAGGGGGAATATTCGCTGGTCACGACTATCCTACCTGGGAAGGCGTTACCAGGGCAGTCAATGAATTCTTCTACTCAAAAGGACTTTCTATACATTCTGGAGAAGATTGCTTCTTTCATCTAAAGCAATGATAGACGCAGAAGAAGAGCTCAGCAGGCTGCTATCCGAGCAGATTGCGAAGGAGATAGACACCGAGATACTGAAGAACATCATGGCAATAGCCACGAACCGCGTCAGAAAAAGCTCGATAGAAAAGATATTCGGTCAAAGCCTCTGTATTATCTGAGGCATGATTCCAAGCTCTAGGACCTTTGACTTGTCCAAAAGGAACTCTATGTCGTAGAAGTTGAAGTGGAAGGCCATAGTAAAGTCTTTCGACTGTATCTTCTGCTGAGAGTAGTTGAAGGTATTTTCCGAAAGGCTCTTCAGTATTATCTCGTAGAACCTTATCACATACAGAGCGTCTCTGTGTATATCCACGCAGGTGATGGTGAACGGATTAAGGAAGGCATTCTCTACGTCTAGATAGTGCTTGGTGAGCACGTCGAACAGAAGCCAATAGTTCAAGTCCGAATCCACCGACCTGAAAGTCACCGTCAGCTCGTGCGTAGTAGCTATGTCCTGAACGTTCTTCGCAGGCTTGAACTGCCTTTCCTTTCCTCTCATCATTATCTGCTTCGGCATTTCGAAGGATATTCCCGGAAAGTTAACCTGCTTTATCGTAGAGTTCAGATAGTCTATGACATTTTCGTATTGTATCCAATTCTTTTCCAGAATAGGCTGATACGTATCCACCGTCTCAGGCTTTAAAAAATCCTGCGGTAGATTGAAGATAAATTGGGAGGACTGTGAGCTAAGACGCAATTTATATTTTGTTTATATTTTATTTACAGCTAATTGTAATTTCTTATCTAAAATATCTGATATTTTATCCTTTTATCTCCTTTCTCGTAACTACCGCAGTCTCCTTAGGTAGCTTAGGATCCACGTTTATCGATGGCTTGGAATCCGCGACGGATGCCCTGTTCAGATCCGCTACGTTGTCGAGGCTGTCGAATATCTGGAATAGTCCAGTATATACCACAGAAGTGTTTCCTTGGCTGGTCGCCGTTATGTAGAACAGGTTCTTTCCCATAGAGTATATATTCTTCAGAGAAACGATCTTGTTCTGAGGTATTTTGAAAACCACTCTTCCCACCGAAAGGTCTATGTCCGAAGACTCAGCGAGCAGAGGAAATTCTTCCGTGGTCGTGTCGCTCTTGAATGACATCCTTATATCTCCCAGACCTGTCATGTCTAGATAGTTTGGCTGCGCCGCGCTGCCATTCGCTATTATGAACATCATTATGTTGTCGTAAGGATAGATCTTGATCTGCATCTTTCCGTTTCCGAAGAACGTGTTGTTGTTGAATATCGCGTTGTCTGACTTTCCTATTATGTTGAACCTGTCCATAAGCACTGGATATGGAACCTTTATAGTCTCTATCTTGACTCCGCCTCCGCCAAGTCCGTTTCCAGACCCGCCCATTCCAGCTCCGCCCATTCCACCGTTAGCGCCCATTCCAGCCCCAAAAGAAGTTCCAGTACCAAGATCGCCTTTATTCACGGCTATGCCCACATTGAACCCGGCACCGCTGGACATCTTCCTGTTCTGCCTTCCCCTCGGCTTGGTCGTCCTTCCCATGGCGTTTGTAACTCCTAGCAGAGAAGCGTCTATGGCATTCTTGACATTGTATACTTTAGGCTTGGCGGCATTCGCCAGATTTATCTTCAGCATGTTCGTGCTGTATTTCGAGACTTCGTCCTGGAGCATTCCATAAGAAGCCCTTCTCATTATATAGGACTCGTCTACTGCGTCTATAAGCCTCATCTCCACGTCCAATATCGCCGTCGTTGTGGAAAACTTTATTATCGGCCTGTACTCTATAGGCTCGTTGAATCCGTCATGCAGAGTGAAGGTGTTTGTCTTTCCTCTTATATTCTGCTCATATGTTGTAACTTCATATTGAACATAGTATCTGTGTCCCATCCTTACGGCATCTTCTATGAATTTGTTGAATTCGCCCAAGCTGTCGTTGTATGTTCCGTATATCTCGAAGAAGTCGCCGTTCTTGGAATGTTCCACTACCAGCGCAAGCCTTTCGAATTCAGGAGCCTGAGGAACCGAAGTCGTCGTCTTTCCAGACAGTATATAACTTTTGACCCCATTGACCTTCTGTATTCCCGATATGAAGTAGAAGTCGACGAATACAGGAGCGGTGCTGCTTAGCCCGAATCCGTTGGTTAGATTGTAGTTTATGCTGTTTTCCTTAGGGCTTCCGTTGAGCCATTGCGCGGCCACCTCGTTCGCGGAAGGTATCTCTACCTTTATGTTCTTTCCCCAAAGCTTCTCTTGGAAGAGAAGCGGAGGCGCCGAATAGTTCAGAAGCGCCTGCTGGGATACGTTCGTCATGTCGAAATAGAAGTTCGACAGCTCGAAAGGGTTCGTGTTCGTCTGGTCTAGAGTATATACTCTTATATAGAACCCCAGATGCTCACCGAATGTCCAGTTTATCGGTATGTGTATCTTTATAGTGTCGTGCCTTACCGGAATTCCCGCGCCGAACTCTTTGTACTGAAGGAACGAATAGTAGTCAGGATTCACCACGCCATACTTTCCAGATACCGCGTCCAGGTTGAATAGCTGGTTTTCGTTGCCTTTTATGTTGGTGTTTCCAGTCGCGCTCAGGTCGCCTGCTATATATGACCTTCTTCCGCTTCTGGAATCGATCAATATGCTGTATTGGTCGCTTATTAGATTTCCGTCGTTGTAGACGTATTCGAGCAATATGTTCTTGTCTAGCTTTACATACTTTGAGATCTTGGCCATCTTCTTTAGAATGTTTCTTTTATATATAAAAAACAAAGCCTCTCGCTTGAGAGGCTTCTGTCTATAAAAGCTTTTCTTTCTTCAGCCTCTGCCTTACCGCATCGACTATCTGGTCTTCCGAAAGGTCCGGATTCGACTCGCATATCTTCGCATAGAGTATCTGCTCTTCTTTCGCGAGCTTCTCTATGTCTCTGTTTATAGGATCTATGAACTCTTCTATCTTCTTTCCCTCCAGCTCTACGCCATCAAGCACTTTCAGAACCTTTTCCAATATGTTCGTAGACATGCTGCCTTCTCCTTTGAGCTTTCGGTTTTCCTTCATCTCTTTTTTGATGTTTTCTATGTCTACCATAGACTTGTTGAGACCCTTCAGCGTGGATTCGGCGATATTCCTATAGGACTCCATGTCGTTTATCAGCTTCAGATAAGTCTTCCTTATCTCGATCGCCGCTTTGTAAAAGTTTTCTCCTATCATTGCTCTTCGGCTTCTTTTTTAGGCACTGCCTTTTTCCTTACAGGCTTTTTGTAGCCCGGCTTTTCTCCCTGAGCGGTATTAGGCTTCGGTGCTCTTTTTGAGGCAGCTGGCTTTTTGACAGGCTTCGGCTTTTCATAAACCATTTCCCTTATCTTGTTCGCTATGCTCTGCTTCAGCATTTCCGGATTCTTCACAAGCTCTTGAGTGAATTCCTCCGCCAGATATTCTATTATGCTTCTTTCGTATGAATCTTCCATCATTTCTATGAAGTCGAGCCTAGGTATCTTGTTCTCGAGCTTCACGTCTATCGAAAAGTCCACAGACCTCTTTATTCCTTTGAACATAGTCACAACAGGATCTATCTTCGGAATTCCGTCGTTTACAGAAACAGGCCTATCTCTTTGAACTTCTATCCTCTGTATATCTTCTTCTATGTTTATAGAAGGCTTAACAGCCTGCGCTATCTCTGCCGCCTCTTCCGTGTCTTCGCCCAATATCTTCGAAAATGCCTCATTCTGCCTAGATACTGCCTGGGTCGAGTCTACGTTAAGTCCGTATTTCCTGGCCAGCTCCTCTCTTTCGTCATCTACGCTTCCATATATAACCGCGCTTTCTTCATCGACAGGCGCGTATCTTCCATCTGCCTGCATTGTCGGCCTTATCTCTCCTTTCTCGTCTGGTATCCTGTCCAATGGCATCTTCTTTATCTCTTCGAATATAGAATCATATGCCGGCCTTGTGTTCAGGAATGATTTAGGATCTATCTCTTCAGTGAAGAAAGAAGGATCCAAAAGCCTTCTCGCGTCTATCTTTGTCTTGTTTTCCAGTATAGCTATGTTTTCGAACGAATCTATAACCTTCACTACTTCTCCTGTCCTGTTGTCTCTGAAACTTCTGTTGCTTAAGCTCATATTTAGAGTCTATTTTTTTATATGTATTGTCAAAGAAAACACAGAAGTCTTTAGCTTCTGTGATGAATTTGTAAATATTTTATCCAAAATAATCAAAAAAGTTTTAAAGGGACAAATAATATTTAATATATCGGCAGGGACGGTCGATTACAGACGTGGAGCAAAAATAAGATCTGATTAGCTAACCAAAACCTTTGGCAGCCTAACATAAGACACAAGCTACGAAGCGTTTAAAAAGAAGGGCTATTTTAGCCTGGAAACACGACGATCTTTAGTCGTTGTGTATTTCATTATCTATTATATGAACTACAAACAAACTAAAGATTTGTTTGTTTCCTCAGAAAGATTATACTTTTTAAGTACATTAGATATATCTAATGGCTCGTTCATATGAGCAAATTGATTTTCAAACCACCTCTTCATT
>Ga0172372_10001462_pt1 | contig 36639 bp, 31 predicted proteins | sample LakKiv5m_2_FD_114544 | JGI IMG/M metagenome (GOLD analysis project Ga0172372, IMG submission 114544) | Freshwater microbial communities from Kabuno Bay, South-Kivu, Congo - kab_092012_9.5m | ecosystem: Environmental > Aquatic > Freshwater > Lake | place: Democratic Republic of the Congo... | reverse complement strand
GTCGGTGTCCGAGTCGGTGTCGGAGTCCGTGTCCGTGTCGGCGTCCGACTCGCTGTCGGTCGTCCCGGAGCTGTCCGTCCCGGTGTCGGGCTTGTCCTCCTCCGCGGGGCAGCCGAGGGGGAGCGCGCAGACGAGGAGGAACAACAGGGACCGAGCCATCTCTACTCCGACCGAGGAACGTTTGGTCGGACCGAGTGTATCGGGTTTGAGGTCCGGCGCGCCTTCAGACGACCTCGACCTCGAGCGCCATCCCGCCGTCGTAGCCGTCCAGGCTCCCGGTTCCCTCGGTCCCTCGGGTGGTTTCCCCGGACTGCGTGGCGCACCGCACCACCACGGTCCACGTGCCCGGGCGCGCGTCCCAGAGGTGGCGCCACTGGGTCCATACGTCGGGGCCCCCGACGTAGGTGAGCTCCGCGTCGGTCCAGGTCTGCCCCCCGTCGGTGGAGATCTCCACCCGGGCGATGGGGTCCCGGCCGGCGAAGGCGGTGCCCAGGATCTCCACCTCGCCGGCCTCCACGACCTCCCGCTCCACCGGGCTCGCGACGAGGCCGTTCACCTGGTAGCTGGCGTCGTTGGACCAGCCCACGCTCTCCCAGAAGCCCACGTGGGGCGTGCTGACGAAGTCGACGACGGTGAGCCACTTGGGGTTCTTCATCCCGTACCGCCCGGGGACCAGGAGGCGGACCACCGTGCCGTGCTCGTCGGGGAGCGGCTCCCCGTTCATCCCCCAGACGACCCAGATGGGGAGGTCGAGGTCGCCCACCGGCACCGAGGTGGTGTACCCGTCCGCCCCGGTGAACTTCAGCTCCACGGTGCCGTCCGGCACGGTGATGCCGAGCGCGTCGAGCACCTCGCCGAGTGGCCGACCGGTCCAGACGGCGTTCCCGATGGCCTGGTGCCCGGGGCCGGCCGAGATGCACTCCAGGGTGTGCTCCTTGTCCCGGCCGCCGAGCGCCTCGAGCCCGGCGAGGTCCACCGTGGCGAGCGCGGCGCCGTCGTGCGCGAAGACGAGGAACCAGCTCGCGCGATCCACGGCGGGGGTGAGGCAGCAGCTGGTGATGTAGAAGCTCTCGTTGGGGGTGATCGGGCTCAGCTCGCCCCCCGGTGCGGGCGCGCCGTAGTCGGGCTCGCCGGGCGCGCACGCGGCGGCGGCGGCGGCGGCCCCGGCTCCGATGAGCACGTCGCGGCGGCGGAGGGAGGTGACGCGGGCACGTGCGGGCATGGAGGCCTCCGGGCGTGGGATGCCGGGTCCGGGGGTTGGTTTCACGGCACCGCGTGCAGCTCGTGGTCGCCGTGGCGGGCCACGTAGTCTCCGAAGTAGCCGCCGCAACGATCGCGGCGACTGCAGCCGGCGCACGCGGACGGGCGCGTCCGGGCGAGTGTGACGGGGCGCGGGGAGTCGAGGAAGTCCGCCTGGGACCAGAAGAAGGTGGACGCGGCGTCCGCGGGGGCGTTGTCCGAGAGGTCCTGGTTGTCCACCACCTGGTCGTGGCTCGCGTCCCACAGCCCCGGGCCGAGCACGCAGTGAGGGATGCAGAAGAAGACCAGCCGGCAACCTCGGGACGCGCACCGCTCGCGCAGGGCGGTGAGGCGGGGACGGAGCGCTTCCTGCTCGGCGAGGCGCAGCCCCGTGTCCACCGCGTCGGCCCGGGCGGCGGCCACCGGAACCGGGTTGCCCATCACCCACATGGTCGGTTGGAAGTCGAGCAGCAGCCCGGCGATGTCCTCGAGGTGGTCCACGTCGTGGCGGGACAGGACCGTGGAGGCCTTCACCCGGGCGCGCAGGGTGCGGCGCGCGTTGCGGGCCGCCCGGCGGAACCGGTCCCACCAGGTGGCGCGCCCGGTCACCACCTCGCCCGCGTCCCGCCCCCACGCGTGCATGCTGATCATGATCTCGTCGAGCGAGGGGGCGACCTCCTCGGCGAAGGCGCGGTCCTCCCACCGGAGCAGGTTGGTGATGGTGTAGGTGCCCATCCCCAGCTCCTTGGCCAGCCGGAGCGCGCGCGGGAAGTCCGGGTGCAGGCTCGCCTCGCCCCCCATGAACTGCACCGTGGCCACCCCCTCGCGGGCGGCCTGGCGGAGCCGGCGCTCGGCCTGCTCCCACGGCATCCGCGTGTGGCGACGGATGCGGGTGGACTCGCAGCAGAAGGAGCAGGAGAGCGTGCAGCCGTCCACCAGGAAGAGCTCCAGCCGGCGGGCCGGCGCTGGCGGAGCGGCGGGGAAGGCGAGGGTGGGCGTCAGGGTGACGAGCCAGTCCGCCAGGCGATCCAGGACGCGCGGATCGGGCCCCGGGTCCAGCGCGGTGACCTGGAGCACCGGGCCGGCGCGGAGCGACGGGCCGGGGCGGGTGGGCTCCACCCGGAATCGGGCGTTGCCCCCGGGTAGCTCCACGGCGAAGCTCACCGCGCGTGGCTCGAAGTCGGGGACCAGCCGCCGCGCGCCCAGCTGCTCCGACCGCCGACCCAGTCCGAGCCGCCACAGCCACTCGGCCAGGGCGCGTGGGTCGGAGAGTGGGTCCACGATGTTCAAATATCCTCGCGTCCGCGCGGAGGGGAAACAGGTGTAGGATCGTGGCATGTTCGGGTTGCTCGCCGCGCTTGGTTGCGCCGGGTCCACGGAGCCGGGAGGGGACGTGTCGACCCGCACCCTCATCGAGGGCCGCGCCTGCGCCACGGGCGCCCCGGGCCCGCAGCATTACGAGCCGGGCGATCTCGGCGAGGACTGGGCGGCGCAGCAGATCGGCACGCTGGAGACCCCGGGCGGCTGGGGCGCTGCCGTGGAGGACTTCGACGGGGACGGGCGCCTGGACGTGTTCCTCCCCCAGCCCGCGCGCGACGAGCTCTACCTCCAGCTCGAGCCCGGGGAGTGGAGCGAGGTCTCCGCGACGGCGCTTCCGGTGGAATCCGAGCCGGGGATCGGCGCCGCCGCCGCCGACGTGGACGGGGACGGGGACGTGGACCTGGCCGTCTTCGCGGGGGGCGAGGGCGGGTACCTGGCGATCAACGAAGGCGGGTGGTTCCGGACCCTCGGGGAGGGCACCGGGATCGAGCGCTGGATGTTCCAGGCCTTCTCGGGCTCCTGGGCGGACATGGACGGGGACGGGGATCTGGACCTCGTGATCGCCCGGATGGCCGGCATGTTCCTCTACGACGGCTACCCCCCCACGCCGAGCAACAACGTGCTGCTCCGCAACGACGGCGACCTGCGCTTCACCGACGTGTCCGACCGCCTGGTGGGCAACTCGCAGGCCGAGTTCACCTTTTCCGCCACCTGGCTGGACGGGGATGGCGACGGCGACCAGGACCTCTTCTTCAACACCGACAAGGGCCACACCGGGTGGAGCAACGCCTACCTGCGCAACGACGGCAGCGGGCGCTTCGAGGAGGCCACCACCGAGGTGGGCCTCGACCCCCCGATGCTGGGCGCGATGGGGGTCGGCATCGGCGACCTGAACGACGATCGCCTCCCCGACCTGCTGGTGGCCGATTGGGGTCGGCTGTGGCTGTTCGAGAGCCACGGCTCGCGTTGGGTGGACACCGCGGAGTCGCGGCACGCCGTCAACGACGAAGAGGCCGACCAGGTCGTGGCCTGGGCGCCCGAGCTGGAGGACCTCGACGCCGACGGCGACCTGGACGTCACCGTCGCCTACTCGCCCGACGACATGGCCATGGAGGGGGACCCGGGGCGGGGGGTGGTGACCGCGCCGGACGCGCAGCCCGACTCGCTCCTCCTCCAGGAGGACGGCCTGTTCCGGGAGGTGGCCGGGTCCTGGGGCGCGGCGTCGCTGGGGGTGACCCGCGGCGGGGTGGTGGTGGACCTGGACGGGGACGGCGCGCTGGACCAGCTGCGCCGCGACTTGCTGGGCCCGACGAGCGTCCTCGTGCACCAGGGCGGGTCGGGGAACTGGATCAGCATCCGGCTCGAACAGGGCGGGCCCAACCCACGCGGGATCGGGGCGCGCATCGAGGTGGACGCCGGCGGGCAGACCCACACCCGCTGGATCCGGGCCGGGGGGGTTTCGCTCTCCTCCTCCGGGCCGCCGGTGGCCCATTTCGGCCTCGGGACCGCCGACGTCGCGGAGGAGGTCCGGGTGTACTGGCCGGACGGCGACGAGCAGGTCCGGGCGGACGTCCCCGCGTGCACGCAGCTGGTCGTCTCCCATTCCGAGCTTTGAGCCCGCGGCCGATCCGGGCTCGGGTGGGCGTCGTACCATGGATGCGGTACGACCACTCGCTCCCTCCCGAGGTGCCGGTTGCTGTGGATCTGCTTGGTGGCGGCCGCCCTGGCGAGCGGGGGCCCGTACACGGTGGGGGCCCGTTCGGCGTCGGTCTACCTCGGGCTGGAGGCCGAACGCATCACGCGGCTGGCGACCTCGGAAGGCTCCTACGCGGACAGCGTGATCGACGTGGACGACGGCATCGCCAAGACCGGCGCCAAGGCCATCCTCTCCTACGGGCTCTTCGACCGCACCGAGCTGGAGCTCACCCTCCCCTACGCCGCGAACCACCTGAACCGCCTGGACGGCCCGATCTGCGAGGCGCTGGGGGACGGCTGTGACCGGACCTCCGGCTTCGCTCCGGTGCAGGTGCGGGTGAAGCAGGTCGTCCTGGACGAGCTCACCGGCGCGCCCTTCAGCCTCGCCCTCGCCGGCGAGATGCGCTTCGGCGGGTGGACCTGGGCCACCCGGGGCCGGCTCACCAACGTCGGGCTGGGCACCTTCGACGCGGGCGGCGGGTTGGGCTTCGGCCGCTCCGGCGGGCTGGGGTCCGGCTACTGGGCCTTGTCGGGTTCGGCCGACGCGCGGTGGCGCACGCCCCTCACCGAGGTGGACGGCTCGGCCGTCCCCGGCTGGGAGACCGACGGCGGGGTCGAGCTCCTGTTCGCTCCCCAGGGGGTGGTGGCGATCGGGCCCGAGGTGGCCTGGTTCTTCCGCCCCAACGGCACCGACGTGGAGACCTCCGACCTGAGCGACCCGGACTGGATCGGCGCGCTGTCGGTGCAGAAGGTGGCGCTGGGCGGCAGCGCCCACCTCCGGGCCCGGCAGGGGGTCACCGTCTCCGCTGGCGTCTTCCACAACGTCTGGGCGGTCAACAACCCGGTGGACGCGCTCCTGGTCACCGCCGGGGTGCAGGTGTCCCGCCTGGGCGCCGCGCGAGCCCGCCCATGAACCTCGCGACCGGGGAGCGCGTGGGCGACCGCCTGCGCGTGGAGGGGCTGGTCTCCGAGGGCGGCAGCGCGTGCGTGTACCGGGTGCGGCACGAGGCGCTCGGCGTCGTCTACGCCCTCAAGGTCCTCACCCCCCGCTCGCCCTTCCCGGCGGAGCGGCTCCTCCGCGAGGGACGCATCCAGGCCGCCCTGCGCCATCCCTGCATCGTGCAGGTGGTGGACGTGGTGGAGGTCGCCGGCGCCCAGGCGCTGATCATGGAGTACGTGGACGGGCCCACCCTGGCCGGGCTCGGCGGGGGGATGGAGCGCGGGGTCGCGCGGACCCTGTACGCCGACGTGCTCGCGGCGGTGGGCGCGGCCCACGCCCACGGCGTGCTGCACCGGGACCTCAAGCCCCAGAACATCCTCCTCGCCCCGGTCACGGGCGGGTGGCTGCCCAAGGTGGCAGACTTCGGCATCGCCCGCATCGTCGAGGCGGGGGACACGCGACCCGGGGTGACCCGTTTCGGGGTGGGCATGGGAACCCCCGGCTACACCTCGCCCGAGCAGCTCCGCGACGCCGCCTCCGTGGACGCGCGCGCGGACATCTACTCGCTCGGCGTGCTGCTGTTCGAGCTCCTCACCGGGCATCTGCCCTTCGACGCGGACCCCGACGGCCCGCGCATGCTGGCCCCCGTCAGCGGCGACGTGCCCGAGGTGGACATCCTCCTGGCGCGCATGCTCGCCTCCGACCCCGAGGCCCGCCCGGCCAGCGTCGCCGAGGTGGCCGAGGCGCTCTACGCCGATGAGCCGCGGCTCCTGGACATCGCCTTGGGCCGGGCGCCGCCGCTGCCGGTCGGGATGACCGGCCTCGTCCGGCCCGTTCCGGTGGACGCCGCCACCACGGGGACCGGGGGGAGCAACCTCACCATCGTGCCCGGCGTGGCCTCTCCGCCCTCCTCGCCCTCGTCGGGGCGGTCGGTCGTGTGGCTCGGTGTGGTCGGCCTCGTGGCGGTCGCCGCGGTGGGAGGGGTGTTCCTGGGGCCCTGGCTGCGGTCGGGCTCCGCCCCCACCGTGGACGCCGCGACGCCGCCCGCGATCGAGGTGGCCGAGGCTCGGGAGGAGGCCGGGGCCGCGGCGCTCGCCGGCGCGCTCCCCGGGGCGCAACCCGTCGATCCGGCCGCCGTGCCCGTGCCGGGATCCGCTCCGCCGATCGCCAGCCCCGACGCGACGGCCGCGGCTTCGTCCTCGACCGCTGCGGTCCGGCCCGCGGCCGGGGCGTCGCCCGCGCCGGTCGGGACCCCGGTCGCGGCGACCGACCCCGTCGGCGCGCCCGCGGCGGCGGTCGCGGTCAGCGCCGCGGCTCCCGACTCGCTCTCCGCGACCGGCGCCGTCGTCGCCGACGCCGCCCCCGCCGCGTCCGCCGCGTCGGGGGCTCCCGAAGGCTCCGCCGCCTCGTCCGCCGTCGCGCCGCCGACCTCCGCCCCGGCGGTCGCCGTGCCCAGCGGCGAGTGGACCGGCACGCTCGGCGGGCGCCCCTTCCTGGTGCGCTTCAGCTCGGCCGATCCGCTGGAGGCCGAGGTCACCCTCGCCTTCGGGGTCACCGAGCGCACCACGCGCTACCGCGGCTCGGTGAGCGCGGACGGCACCGTGCGCCTGGTCTCGGTGGACGGTGACGGGGTCCTCCTGGGGCGCTTCTCGGGTGGCTCCGCGCGGGGCACCCTGGTCGTGGGGAAGGGGCGGCCCATGGACTGGCAGCTCAGCCGCTGAGGCTCTTCCCCGGGGGCGCGGGCGGTCCCCGCCTCGGCCCGCCGCCGGGCCGACGCGCGTCCGGGGATGCGGCCGGGTAGGAATGGGCTCGACCTGACGGTGAGCCGCCCATGAACATCGAAGCCTCGTTCGACTCGCGCACCTGGACCCTCACCTACCTGGTGTGGGATCCCGTCACCCGGGACGCGGTCGTGATCGACCCGGTCCTGGACTACGATCCCGTGCGGGTGCGGGTCTTCGACGAGTCCCTGCGCAAGCTGGAAGCGCGCGTGGACGAGCTGGGACTGAACCTGCGCTGGGTGCTGGACACCCACGCCCACGCCGACCACCTTTCGGGTTGCGGCGTGCTGCGCCGGCGCCGGGGGGCGCGGATCGCCGTGGGGGCGCGGATGGTCGAGGTCCTGGCCTACTTCAAGGGCGTGTTCGAGGCCGGTGAGGACGTCCCGGCCGACGGGAGCCAGTTCGACCGCCTGCTGGCGGACGGGGACGTGCTCGAGGCCGGGTCGATCCTCATCCGGGCGCTGTCCACGCCCGGCCACACCCCCGCCTGCACGAGCTACCTCGTCGGGGACGCGCTCTTCGTCGGGGACGCGCTGTTCATGCCGGATCAGGGCACGGGGCGCTGCGACTTCCCCCACGGCAGCGCCGCCCAGCTCTACGACTCCATCCAGCGCATCTACGCCCTGCCCCCCGAGACCCGCATCTTCGTCGGCCACGACTACCAGCCGGGCGGGCGCGCGCTCGCCTGGGAGACCACGGTGGCCGCCGAGCGGAGCGGCAACATCCAGCTCAAGGCCGAGACCCCGCGCGCCACCTTCGTCGAGTGGAGGCTCGCGCGCGACAAGACCCTGAACCTCCCGAACCTCATCTACCAGAGCCTCCAGGTGAACATCCGGGCCGGCCGGCTGCCCCCCGCGGGACCCAGCGGCCTCCGTTACCTGAGGATGCCCATGAACGTGTTCGACGGCCCGATGCCGGAGGAGGCCCTGTGAGCCAGCCCGTTTTCCCGACCGCCCGACCCACCGGGGCCGGCTGGTCCGAGGTCGACATCGCCACCGCCCGGGCGGGGCTCGACGGGGTGGACCTCATCGACGTCCGCGAGCTCGACGAGTGGACGGGAGAGCTCGGGCACATCGCCCAGGCGCGGCTCGTGCCGCTCGGGACGGTGACGGCCCAGGCGGTGGGCTGGGACCGGCGGCGGCCCATCGTGTTGGTCTGCAAGTCGGGCGGCCGGAGCGGCCGCGCCTGCGGCGCGCTGGCCCAGATGGGCTTCGTCGAGGTCTACAACCTGGCCGGGGGCATGCTCGCCTGGAACGGGAGCGGCCTGCCCGTGGTCAAGGGGTGAACTCGATGAGGTCGGCTTCCTGGGTCGCCACCGCGCCGGTGCCGTTGGCCACGTAGGTGGTGGTGCGCTGACCGAGGGTGTTCAGCGTCTCCCAGATCATGGCGGTGAACTCGCCGGCCGGGACCGTGATGGACTCCCGTGAGGTCACGGTGGTGGTGACCGTGTAGTCCTGCGCCCGACGGGCGCCGAGCTCGTCCTCGTAGATCCCGTCGTACACGCTGTCCCATTCGTCCCCCACCTCCACGGTGGCGGGGACGAGGAGGACGGGGCTGTACCACTCGTAGTCCTGGTACCCCTCGTAGGCGTAGTAGACGGTGACCTCGTACTCCAGGTAGCTGTCCAGGAGCCAGAGTCCGTCGCCGTCGCAGCCGTAGGTGTTGGTCTGGGTGGCCGTGTAGGTGTTGTTGCTGCCGGTGGTGTCGATCTCGGTCACCACCACCAGGGTGCCGTCGTCGCCCACCGAGTCCACGCGGGTGGTGTACCCCCCGGAGAGAAGGCTCGCCTTCTGGAAGGCCTCGTTGTACTCGTACACCCACTCGGTGCTCGTCCCCAGGCCGGTGGCCGAGGGGCAGACGCCGCTCCAGTTGATGTCGGGCGTCTCCAGGGTGTCCGTCCCGGTGCCGCCGCCCCCGGTGTCGTCCTCCTTCTTGTCCTTCCCGGCGCAGCCGAGCGCGAGCAGGAGCCCCGTGGCGAAGAGCAGAGGCAGGGGGCGACGGAGGGAGGAGGCGTGCATGGGCCGCACGATAGCCGGGACCGCCGCCGCCGGCATCCGTCAGACGAGATCGGGGAACTTGCGGCGGTTGTGCGCGAAGACGCTCGCCCCCACCAGGAGCATGCCCACCGACGCGATCACCGCGTAGAGCGCGCTGTTCACGTAGGGGAGCTGCTGGTTGAGGAGGAGGGACTGGTAGATGCCCACGATCTGCGCCATGGGGTTCGGGTACAAGAGCAGGAGGAACTGCCGTGGGTAGGCCGACGCCGGGTAGAACACCGGGGTGACGAACATCCCGATCAGCAGCCCGGCGCTCACCCAGTGGCCCACGTCCCGGAAGTAGACGTTGAGGGTGGCCAGGAACATGCCCAGGCCGAGCGTGAACATGGCCTGGAGCACCATGACGAAGGGGATGAGCGCGGCGTGCCACGAGGCGCCGTCCCCGAGCAGGAGCACGCCGAACATCAAGATGAGGACGCGGAAGCCCTGGTTCACCACCGCCCCCGCCACGAGGTAGGCGGGGAGCGTGGCGGCGGGGAAGTTCATCTTGCGCAGGAGGTGCGCGTGGTCGGTGACCGACGCGGTCGCGCGCGTGATGCCGTCGGCGAAGGCCGACCAGGCCATCATCCCGCAGAACAGGTACAGCACGTAGTGGGTGGTGTTGCCGGTGGGGTGGAAACGGACGTCGAGGAGGACGTGGAACACGAAGGTGTAGGTGACCAGCTCGAGGAGCGGGTTCACCACCGTCCAGAAGAAGCCGATGCTGCTGCCCACGTAGCGCTGGCGGAGGTCGGTGCGGACGAAGGCCCACAGGAGCCCGCGCGCCGTCCAGAGCTCGCGCAGCTCGGCGACGGCCGACGGCGAGGCCTTCGGCGACGGGGCGCGGGGCCCCGACGAAGGCTCAGGGGCTGGGGCTGTCTGGGGGTGCACCAAAGTAGACTGTCGCGCCAATCCCCGCGTAGGTCAACCGGGAGGCGAAATCCCCGTTGCCCACCACCTTGCCGGCGCCGATGGCGGTGTTCTCGGGCTCGAGCAGGTCGGCCTCGAGCGTGATCTGCTTGAACTCGGAGTCGTCGATGGTCCGCGAGAAGATGAACTGCTGGGAGAGCCCCACGTCCACCGCCCAGCGCTTGGCGAAGCGGAAGGTCCCGCCGACGCCGTACCCGACCTTGTTCCCGTCCACGACCGAGACGCCCTGGAGCCGGGTCGGCACCGCGCTGGTCTCGTAGTTCCCGCCGGCGCGCACCTCGAGCCACTTCGTGACGTCCACGTCCCCCCCCACCCGGAGCGACCAGGCGTCGGTGAAGCCGGTGGGGATGCCCACGTCGGTGGTGACGGGCACGTCCTCGGGGAGGAACATGTTGTCGGGCTTGTGGGTGAGGAGCATGCCGCCGTCGGAGCAGTCGTCCTCGGCGCAGGGGGCGACCACCAGCTCCTCGAGCTGCGACCAGGTGGTGTAGACGAAGTCCGCCTCGACCCGGACGGTGTCCACCGGGGTGACCTGGACGCCGCCCTTGAGGACCCAGGGGGTGGTGACGTAGAGCAGGATGTCGTCGTCCGTCCAGCCGGTGCCGGTGAACGCGTCGCCGTTTTCGGTGGAGTAGGACTCGCCCACCAGGTAGTCGAGGAAGGGGTGCTCGGGGTTGAAGATGGCCGTCATGTCCCCCTGGCCGACGTACTTGATGGCCGGTTGGACCGCGAAGCCGATCTGCAGCGGCTCGATGGGCTGGACGATCACCCCGGCGTTCCACGAGAACTGGTTCGTGTCCCAGGCGGCGATGTCGAGCCCCACGTCGTACTTGGAGTCGTCCGAGCCGCCGACCACGGTGGTGACGGCGAGGGACTGCTCCACCCGGAGGAGCGTGTAGTTGAAGCCGGCGCCCAGGGTGACGGGGCCCAGCTTCTGCGAGGCGGACACGCCCGCGAAGAGCTGCCAGACGAGCGAGTCCACCAGCGAGTAGCGCTGGGCGCCGTCCGAGGGGAAGGCCATGGTCGGCGCGGTGGGGGTGTAGAGGCCCACGGCCAGCACGGTGTTCTCGAGCTTGGGGTGCACCCCGCCCATGCGGAAGGCGGCGCCCATGTTCGGGATGGGGAACCAGCCCGACTCGTTGTAGACGGGGTCGAAGACGAGGTCGTCCTCGGTGCCGGTGGTCCCGTCCTCGCCCGGTTCGTCGGCCCGGTCGAACATGACGTACTGGTTGATGGCCCAGCCGTTCCACCCGATGGTGGTGCGCTCGATGTTCCCGAGCGCCGCCGGGTTGTAGTACATCGCGGAGATGTCGTCCGCGCCGACCACGTAGGCGCCGGCGCGGCCCAGGGAGCGCGTGCCGGAGTCGAGGTTGTAGTAGGCGGAGGCGTGGGCGTGGGCGGCGAGCAGGAGGAACATGGGGGGCGCCTGGGGCTCGGGTTCGGGGGGGGCGGCGGCGGGGTGCGGGGTGCGGGCTGGGGGCGTCAGAGCCCGGCCGGCTGGCCGGCGTCTTCGGTCCAGTTCGCGTCCGCGGCGTCGAAGCCGGTGCGCGAGCCGGTGAGGTCGTAGCTGTAGGAGCAGGCCTCGTTGACGGTGAGCGAGCAGCTCCCGTCCCCGCAGTCGTAGGAGGACTGGGTGTTCGTGGCGGGGACCTCCACCCCGGTGCCGTCCAGCCGGAGGAGGTAGTTGCCGGTGGGGATGGCCCCGGTGGCCCCCACGTAGGCGGCGGCGTCGTCGGACCAGGTGTCCGACTCGGCCCAGCTCGCCACGGTCTGGGAGGCCTCCTCCCAGCCCCCGTTCATGGTGTCGCCGTCCAGCGTGCCGGTCAGCGTGGTGGTGAGGGCGTTCTCCACCGACTGGATGAACTGGTACCCGGTGGCGTGCTGGTTGGTGGTCCGGGCGGTCTCGCTCCCGGTCCAGGCGAAGGACCAGTGGCCCTTGCCGTCGGTGGTGCCGGGGAGCGAGGCGTTCCCCACGATGAGCACGGCGCCCTCCTCGCCCTCCTCCACGCGCCCGAAGAAGACCTGCTCCGACTGGGCGGACTCGCTCTCGGTGGTCCAGGCGAGGTCCTCGGGGCTGGCCACCGGTTCGTAGGCGCCGACGAGGTTGTGGGTGACCGAGGCGACACACTCGTCGCCCACGGGGGCGGTGACCGCGACCCGGAACATCCAGGTGCCGGACACCGGCGAGCCGCAGCCCACCAGAAACGCCAGGAGCATCCGTTCCTCCGAAACGCGGCTGCGTATCCCGTCGCGGGCAGGACGACCGAGGGCCGGGCCCGGGGGCTCGCGATACGGTCGGCGGCATGTCGCGTCCGATCTACTGGGACTACCTCAAGCTCGATCAGCTCCTCTCGCTCCAGGACGGACTGGGGGACGGCCCGATGCGCGCCGACGAGCTGCACTTCATCGTGGTGCACCAGACCTTCGAGCTCTGGTTCAAGCTGGTCCTGGCCGAGCTGCGCCTGGGCCGCGATCATCTCGCCGCCCCGGTCGTGGCCGAGGAGAAGGTGCCCCACGTGGTGCACCACCTCCACCGGGTCAACGAGATCTTCAAGCTCTGCGTCAGCCAGTTCCAGGTGATGGAGACGCTGCCCCCGCAGGACTTCCTGGCCTTCCGCGACAAGCTCACCCCGGCGAGCGGCTTCCAGTCCTTCCAGATGCGCGAGATGGAGATCCTGCTCGGGCTCGAAGACGCGCAGCGCGTGACCTACGGAGGCATCCGGCCCCTGGAGCACATCAAGCAGGAGGGCGGCTACGCCGCGGCCCGGGTGCACCAGGCCGAGGCCGAGCCCACCCTCCGCGCGGCGGTCCTCGCCTGGCTGTACCGCACCCCGATCCAGGGCAGCCATCCGTCCGACCCCGGCGACGCCGAGGTCGTGGAGAGCTTCATCGTCGACTACCTGGCCCGCGTCGACGCGCACGGGCAGGACGGGTTGGAGCGCCTGGTGGTGGCCTTCGGCGAAGGGGAGCGGGCTCGCCTCGCCGAGCGGGTGGCGCAGACCCGGGCCTCGACGGAGGCCTTCCTGCGCGACCCGGACCCGGTGGCGCGGCGCGCCCGGGCGGGCCTCTTGTTCATCGAGAGCTACCGCGAGCTGCCGCTCCTGGCCTGGCCCCGCCTCCTGCTGGACACGGTGGTGGAGATGGAGGAGCAGCTCGTGCTCTTCCGGCACCGACACGCGCGCATGGTCGAGCGGGTGATCGGGCGCCGGGTGGGCACCGGCGGCTCGGCCGGCGTGGAGTACCTCGACAAGACGGTGGCCTACCGGATCTTCCCCGAGCTCTGGTCGGTGCGTTCCGCGCTGCTCCCGGCCGACCGGATCCCGCCGCTCCAGCACCGGGATCGCTACGGCGTGGAGTGAGCGGGAGCCGGGCTAGCCCGGCGGCGGAGGCGCGGCGGCGGCCCGCACCGCGAGCACCGACACGAGGAGGGCCTCGAGCTCCGAGAGCCTCACCATGTTCGGCCCGTCGGAGAGCGCCTCCTCCGGGGCGTCGTGTACCTCGGCGAACAGGGCGTCGATCCCCACCGCCGCCGCCGCCCGCGCCAGGTAGGGCGTCCAGCGGCGATCCCCGCCCGAGGTGGCGCCGCCCCCGGGCTTCTGCACCGAGTGGGTGCAGTCGAAGCACACCGGGGCCCCGAGCGCGCGCATGGCGGGGAGCCCGCGGAAGTCGACCACCAGGTCGCCGTAGCCGAAGGTGGTGCCGCGCTCGGTGAGCAGCGCGCGGCCGGGGCGCAGCTTGCCGAGCACCCCTGCCATGTCCCCGGGTGCCAGGAACTGCCCCTTCTTCACGTTCACCGGCCGACCGGTGGCCGCGCAGGCATCCAGCAGGTCCGTCTGCCGGCAGAGAAAGGCCGGGACCTGGAGCAGGTCCACGACCTGGGCGAACGGCGCGGCCTGCTCCGGGAGGTGGACGTCGGTGGTGAGCGGCACGCCGAGCCCGCGGCCGACGTCGCCCAGGATGCGCAGGCCCTCCGCCAGCCCGGGCCCGCGGAAGCTCCCGGCGGAGGTGCGGTTGGCTTTGTCCACGCTGGCCTTGAACACCCAGGGCACCCCGAGCCGGCCGCACACCTCGGCGATCCCCTCCGCGATCCGGTGCGTGCGGCGCTCGGACTCGACCACGCAGGGACCGAGGTTGCAGACCAGCGGTCCGGCGCCCACGAGGTGCGGGCCGACCGCCACGGCGGGCGTGGGGAGCAAGACTGAGTTCCTCCGGAGGGCCAAACCCGGGTATATCCGGAGGGGAGTCGGGCGCTCGATGCAACGGGTCCAGGTCGCCGCGCTGAGATGGTCCTTCCGGCTGGTGGACGCGCTGGTGGTCGTGCTCTCGTTCGTGCTCACGGCCTGGGTGCGCGAGCGCGCCGGAGCGCTCTGGCCCTACGACCTCGTGCCCGGCGAGGCGAGGGTGCTCCAGGTGGTCACCCTGGAGAACCAGCTCTCGCTGCTCGTCCTGGTCCTCCCGCTGTGGATGCTCGCCCTGCACGCCAACGGCGCCTACCAGGACCTCCGCCGGGTGCGGCGCGACGTCCTCTTCATCCGACTGGGCCGGGCCGTCGCCCTCGCGGTGCTCGGGCTCCTCTTCATCCAGTTCGTCGTCCCGCCCGTCACCCCCACCTCACGTACCTTCCTGTTCGGCTTCTCCGCCGTGTCGGTCGTGGCGCTCTTCTCGGCGCGGGTGGTGCTCGGTGGGCTGCGCCGCTTCGCCCCGGAGCGCACCTACGACATCCTCGTGGTGGGCTCGGCGGCCGAGGCCGTCCCCTTCCTGGCCGCGCTGGCCCGGCACCGGGACTGGGGGTTGCGGATCGAGGGGGTGCTCCGGCCCGAGGACGACACCCTCTCGCCCGCCAACGACGTCCCCGTGCTCGGCACCGTGCGGGACCTCCCCCGCGTGCTCGCGTCGCGCACCGTCGCGCAGGTGTTCATGACCGGGCGGGCCTGGGACGTGGCCACCCTGCGCTTCGTCGCCGACACCTGCGAGGAGGTGGGGGTCACCTTCTCCATGGACGCCAACTTCCTCGGCCTCTCGGTCGCGCGCGCCGAGGTGCAGGACTACGAAGGTTGGAGCGTCCTCTCCTTCTCGTCCACCCCGCCCAACGCCGAGGCCCTGGTCATCAAGCGGGGGATCGACCTGGCGGGCTCGGCGCTCGCCCTGGCCTGCGCGGCGCCGCTCCTGCTGCTCGCCGCCATCGCCATCAAGCTCGAGGACCGCGGCCCGGTGTTCTTCGTGCAGCAGCGGTCCGGCCTCTACGGGCGCCCGTTCCCCATGATCAAGTTCCGCTCGATGGTGGTGGACGCCGAGGCGCGCAAGTCGGATCTCGGCCACCTCAACGAGATGGACGGCCCGGTGTTCAAGATGGCGCGCGACCCGCGGGTGACGCGCGTGGGGCGGGTCATCCGCAAGCTCTCCATCGACGAGCTCCCCCAGCTGTGGAACGTGCTCCGCGGCGAGATGTCGCTGGTCGGCCCCCGCCCCCCCATCCCCGCCGAGGTGGCGAAGTACGAGCGCTGGCAGATGCGTCGGCTGTCCATGAAGCCGGGCATCACCTGCATCTGGCAGGTCTCCGGTCGGAACGAGGTGGACTTCGAGACCTGGATGAAGCTGGACCTCGAGTACATCGACAACTGGTCGCTCTTCCTGGACCTGAAGCTCCTGCTCAAGACGGTCCCCGTGGTGCTCGTGGGGGCAGGGGCGCGGTAAGCTCCGCGGGATGACCCCCGGCTCCCCCGACGAGCTCGCCGCCTTCGCGGCGCTCCAGTCCCACCTCCCCGAGGTCTTCGCGAAGGTCACCACCGACCGTCGCCAGCCCCAGACCGTGGTGGTCGTCCCCAGCCTCTCGCTGGATCCCGAAGAGCTCGCCAAGGTCACCGGCGTCCACCACTACGAGGAGCGCATGCTGTACATGCTGATGCTCCTCCGCCGCCCGCGCACGCGGGTGGTGTTCGTCACGAGCCAGATGCTGGACCCGATCGTGGTGGACTACTTCCTCCACCTGCTCACCGGCGTCCCGTCCTCCCACGCGCGCGAGCGGCTCACCCTCCTCTGCTGCAACGACGCCTCCCAGGTGCCGCTCTCCCGCAAGATCCTGGCCCGCCCGCGGCTGGTGGAGCGGATCCGGCAGGCCATCCCGGACCGGAGCTCCTCCCACCTGGTCTGCTTCAACAGCTCCCCCGCCGAGCGCACCCTGGCCGTCACCCTGGGCATCCCGCTCTACGCGAACGACCCCGAGCTGTACCACCTCGGCACGAAGTCCGGCTCACGCGAGCTGTTCCGCGAGGCGGGGGTGCTCTTCCCCGACGGCTTCGAGCACCTGCGCGACGGCGACGACATCGTGGAGGGGCTCGCCTCCTTGCGCGAGCGCGACCCCGGCATCCGCCGCGCGGTGGTGAAGCTCAACGACGGCTTCTCGGGGGAGGGGAACGCGCTCTTCCTCTACGAGGGGGCCGAGGAGCGGCGCGCGGGGGACCTCCGGGCCTGGATCCGCGAGCGCCTGCCCGCGCTGCGCTTCGAGGCGCCGGGCGAACACTGGGAGCGGTACCACGCCAAGTTCAAGGAGATGCGGGGCGTGGTGGAGGCCTTCGTGGAGGGGGCGGAGAAGCGCTCCCCGTCGTCGCAGAACCGGGTGAACGCCGTGGGCGAGGCGATGCCCATCAGCACGCACGACCAGGTGCTCGGCGGCCCCTCGGGGCAGGTGTTCCTGGGCTGCACCTTCCCCGCCGCCGACGAGTACCGCCTGGACGTGCAGGAAGCCGGCATGCGCGTGGCCCGGGTGATGGCCGAGAAGGGGGTCATCGGCCGGTTCGCCACCGACTTCGTCTCCGTCCGCGACGGCGACACCTGGAAGCACCACGCCATCGAGGTGAACCTGCGGAAGGGCGGGACCACCCACCCCTTCCTGACCCTGCGCTTCCTCACCGACGGCGCGTACAACCGGGAGAACGGGCTCTTCTACTCGCAGAGCGGGCGGCCCAAGTACTACTACGCGAGCGACTCGGTGCAGTCCGACGCCTTCAAGGGCCTCGGCCCCGGCGACCTCGTGGACATCGCCATGCTCCACGACCTTCACTACCACGTGGTCACCGAGCGAGGGGTCGTGTTCCACCTCATCGGGGCGCTCTCCGAGTTCGGGAAGCTCGGCATGGTGTGCATCGGCGACAACCCGCAGCAGGCCGAGTTCCTCTACCGGAAGACCCGGGGCGTGCTGGACGCGGTGACCCGCCGCCGAGAATGAGGGCGCTCAGGCGGGGCGCGGGGGAACGCGGGCCCTGAACGGTGGTCGCCCGGCCGCCGGGTGCCTACATGCAAGCCCATGCGCGCTCGTGCCGCCAACCTGGTGATGCTGCTCTCCGCCCTGGTGTTCGGGATCCTGGTCCTGGGCTGGGTCACGATGAACCCCAACGGCGGGGTGCCCTACTCGGACTTCGTCCAGATGGTCGAGCAGGACAAGGTCTCCGAGGTGATGATCAGCGGGACCGACATCGTCGCCACCCTGAAGCCCGTGGAGGGGGCCGAGGGGCCGCCCGCCACGGTGAAGACCGTGGCCGTCCCCGGGGACACCTCCCTCCTCCCGATGCTTCGGGAGCACGACGTCCGCCACGCGGCGCGGCCGCCCGCCTCCTGCGACGCCGGCAGCGTGCTGCTCATGGGCGTCCTCACACTCTTCCTGCTCATGACCTTCGTGCTGCGCCCCGGGAGCGGCGGGGCGCCTCCGGGGGTCGCCACCTTCGGCAAGTCCTCCGCCAAGCTGGCGCCTGAAGAGGGCACCGGGGTCACCTTCGCGGACGTGGCGGGCATCGACGAGGCCGAGGAGGAGCTGCAGGAGATCGTGCAGTTCCTCAAGACCCCCGAGCGCTTCACCCGGCTGGGCGGCAAGATCCCCAAGGGCGTGCTGCTGGTGGGGCCGCCGGGCACGGGCAAGACGCTCCTGGCGCGCGCGGTGGCCGGCGAGGCCGGGGTGCCCTTCTTCAGCATCTCCGGGTCCGACTTCGTCGAGATGTTCGTCGGCGTGGGCGCGGCGCGGGTGCGTGACCTGTTCAAGACCGCCACCGAGCGGGCGCCCTGCATCATCTTCATCGACGAGCTCGACGCCATCGGGAAGGCCCGCGGAGTGTCCGGTCCGGTGGGTGGGCACGACGAGCGCGAGCAGACCCTGAACCAGCTCCTCGTGGAGATGGACGGCTTCGACGGCCGGAAGGGCGTGATCATCATCGCCGCCACCAACCGCCCGGAGACGCTGGACGCCGCGCTGCTGCGCGCCGGCCGCTTCGACCGCCAGATCGTGGTGGACCGCCCCGACGTGCGCGGTCGCGAGGCGATCCTGAAGGTGCACGCCCGCACCATCAAGCTGGCCAAGGACGTGGACCTCAAGGTCGTCGCCCAGCGGACCCCGGGCTTCGCCGGCGCCGAGCTCGCCAACGCGCTCAACGAGGCGGCGCTCCTGGCCGGACGGCGCGGGAAGGACGAGGTCGGCATGACCGAGCTCGACGAGGCGGTGGAGCGCATGGCCCTGGGCACCGAGCGCAAGTCCCGTCGGCTCTCCGACGAGGAGCGCCGGATGACCGCCTTCCACGAAGCGGGCCACGCGGTCTGCGCCGCCGGTACCCCCGGGGGGCTCCCGGTCAGCAAGGTCAGCATCATCCCGCGCGGGTTCACCGGAGGCATCACCCGGTTCGTCCCCCCCGAGGACCGCATCTCCATGTCCCGCCGCGAGCTCCACGCCCGGCTGGTCGCGATGTACGGCGGCTTCGTGGCCGAGCAGGAGTACATCGGGGACGTCACCACCGGGGCCACCAACGACATCCAGCAGGCCAGCGAGCTGGCCCGCCGGATGGTGATGGAGTTCGGCATGTCCGAGCGCCTCGGGGCGGTGAACTACGGGTCGGATCGCCCCAACCCCTTCGGGCTGGGCGGTGCGGTGCGCGACGTGGCCCTCGCCGACGACACGGCCCGCGAGATCGACGGCGAAGTGCGGCGGATCCTCGACGAGGCGCGGAGCCGCGCCGCCGAGGTGGTGCGCCGGAACCGCGACGTCATGCAGGAGATGGCCGGCGCCCTCATCGAGGTGGAGACGCTCGACGGAGAGCGCCTCGAGCGGCTCCTCTCGCGGGTCCAGCGGCTCGGGGTGGTCTCGACCGGAGCGGGGTCCCAGCTCGAACAGGCGTGACCCCGGGCACGTCCTGGCGGGGGCCGACCGTGGCGCGGCGGGCTAACCGGCGCCGATGCGTGACCTTCGGGTGTTCCTGGATGTCCTCCGTCGCGAGGGCGAGCTCGTCGAGATCGACACCGAGGTGGATCCCCACCTGGAGATCGCCGAGGTGCACCGGCGGGTGATCGCCGCGGGCGGGCCGGCGCTGCTCTTCAAGCGGCCCAAGAACGCGGACTTCCCGGTGGTCACCAACCTGTTCGGGAGCCGTCGCCGGGTGGAGCTCGCCTTCGGCGAGCGGGCCAGCCGCTTCGTGCGCGAGGCCGCGTCGCTGCCGCACGAGCTCATGCCGCCGAGCCTCGGGAAGCTCTGGGGCAAGCGTGACTTCTTCCTCCAGGCCGCCGGGCTGGGCCTCCGGGAGGTGGGGGCGCCCCCGGTCGCGCAGGTGGTGTCGAAGCCGGCGCTGGGCCGCATCCCCATGCTCACCTGTTGGGCGGACGACGGGGGCGCCTTCGTGACGCTCCCCCTGGTCTACACCGAGCACCCGGAGAACGGCTCCCACAACCTGGGCATGTACCGGATCCAGCGCCACGACGAGCGCACCACCGGCGTGCACTGGCAGATCGGCAAGGGCGGCGGCTTCCACCACTGGCTCGCCGAGCAGAAGGGAGAGGCCCTCCCGGTGAACCTCTTCGTGGGCGGGCCGCCGGGGCTCATCCTCTCCGCCATCGCGCCCCTGCCCGAGAACGTGCCCGAGCTCCTGCTCGCCTCCCTGCTCGTCGGGGAGCGCCTGCGCCGCGGCGCCAACCCCGCGGGCCCGCTCCCCCTCGTGGCGGACTGCGAGTTCGCCATCGTCGGGAAGGTGCCGCCGGGCGTGCGGCGCCCCGAGGGTCCCTTCGGCGACCACTACGGGTACTACTCGCTGCGCCACGACTACCCGGTCCTCGAGGTCGAGGCGGTGCTGCACCGGAAGGACGCAATTTGGCCGGCCACCGTGGTGGGGAAGCCCCGCCAGGAGGACTTCTACATCGGGGACTTCCTCCAGGAGCTGCTCTCCCCGCTCTTCCCGCTCGTGATGCCCGGCGTGCGCGACCTCTGGTCCTACGGCGAGTCCGGCTACCACTCGCTCTCGGCTGCCGTGGTGCAGGAGCGCTATGGCCGGGAGGCGCTGGCCAGCGCGTTCCGCATCCTCGGCGAGGGGCAGCTCTCGCTCACCAAGTTCCTGCTCCTGATCGACCGCCCCCTCGACCTGAAGGACTTCAAGCCCGTGCTCGCGCACGTGCTGGCGCGGTTCCGGCCGGAGACGGACCTCTACGTCTTCTCCCACACCTCGATGGACACGCTCGACTACGCGGGTCCCGAGGTGAACAAGGGGAGCAAGGGGGTGCTCCTCGGGCTCGGCGAGCCGGTGCGCGAGCTGCCCGAGGCCTTCCGCGGCCCGCTCCCCGTCGGGGTGGACGAGGTGGCGGTCTACTGCCCCGGCTGCCTGGTGGTGGGTGGGGTGCCCTACGCCGACGAGCCCGACCAGGGCGACCGTCTCGCCGCCGCCTTCCCCGGCTGGCCCCTCGTGGTCCTGGTGGACGACGCCCCCACCGCGGCGCGCTCGGATCCGCGCTTCCTGTGGACCGCCTTCACCCGCATGGAGCCGGCCGCCGACCTGCGCGGGGCGCGCAGGGTGGTGCGCGGCCACTACGGTTTCGAAGGCACCGTGGTGCTCGACGCCCGCATGAAGCCCTGGTACCCCCCGGAGCTCTTCTGCGACCCCGCCACCGCCGCGACCGTGGGCCGGCGTTGGAGCGAGTACTTCCCCGGCGGGAAGGTGGAGATGGGCGACTCCGACGCGGCCGACCTGGGCTGATCGCGCCGGAGCGGGGCCCTACTCGACCGCGTAGGCCTCGAACCACCCGATCGACTCGGTGACGCCACCTTCGGTGGTGGTCTCCGGGCTCGTGTCGGTGGTGGCGGTGGTCGCGGGCGGTGGCGCCGCGGCGCCGGCCTTCCAGGAGACCTCGCCGTACAGTCGGGCCCCCTCGATCCACAGCCGGAGCGCGAGCCAGACCGCCCCGAACTCGGTGGGGTCGAAGCTCTCGGGCGCCAGCGTGGTGGTGTAGGCCGCGCCGGTCGCCGAGCCGGTGATGGCGGCGCGGTCGGAGCTGGCCAGGTTCTCGCCGGTGAAGGAGGCGTCGAGCTCGGGGTGGTCGAAGCTCACCACGGTGGGGATCTCGTACCAGCCGCCGCAGCGATCCAGGAGGACCCACTCGATGTCCGTGCCGAAGGCGAAGGCCAGGGTGATCGGCTCGCCCCCCTCGTCCATGTCTCCCACGTACGGGCTGTCCCACCCGTCCATGGCCGACTGGGCCGAGTAGGGCGCCCCCTCGGGGACCTCGTCGGGGTCGGTGATCGGGGTCCGGGTCTCTTCGCCGCAGGTGGCGGTGGTCCCGCCGGACTGGCCGCCGTCGAAGGAGTCCTCCACGGACGGCTCCGCGGGGGTGCAGGCGAGGGTGAGGGCGAGCAGCATGTGGTCTCCTTCCGTGCTCCTACAGCTTCGTCTCCGCCCGCCCGGCTCGCAACCCGGCTGCCCACGATTCCGACCACGGATCGACCGGCAGGTGTGCAATAGTGTGGGCATGGACTGGGTCCGCATCTCCGCCCACACCTTGCGCGCGCTGCGGGGAGCCCGCTCCCAGCGGGCCTTCGCGCGGAAGCTCGGGTACACCGGCAACGTGGTGGGCAACTGGGAGAGCGGGCGCCGCGCCCCCACCCTGGGCGAGTTCTTCGGGTCCGCGGCCCGGGTCGGGGTGGACGTCACCGCCGCGCTCGGACGGTTCCAACCGGCCGCCGCCCCGGACGAGCGGGTGGAGGGCGACCGCGCCGCGGCCCGCTGGCTGGACCGCCTGCGCGCCGGGACGCCGGTGGCCGAGCTCTCCCGCCGTTCGGGGCTCTCCCGGCACGCGCTGCGGCGGTGGCTGGCGGGGGACACCCGACCTCGGCTGCCCGACGCCCTGTGCCTCGTGGACGCGCTGACCGGACGCGTGTCGGACCTCCTCGTCGAGCTCGTCCCCATCGACGCGGTCCCCGAGCTCGCCGACGTCCACCAGCGTCGGGTCGCCGCCCGCACCCTCGCCCTCACCGAACCCTGGACCGCCGCGGTCCTTCGGGTGGTGGAGACGGAGGCCTGGTGCGCCGCCCCGCGGCCCGCGGGGTGGATCGCCGAGCGGCTCGGCATCCCGCCCGAGACCGAGGCGCGCTGCCTCGGGATGCTCCTCGACGCCGGCGTGCTCCGCTCCACCCCCGACGGCCCGCGCTCGGCCGCCCCGTTGAGCGTGCGCGCCGCCGCCGGGCCGGCGCTCGGCGCGCTCAAGCGCCACTGGGCGCTCCAGGCCGCCGACCGCGCTCTGGCGCCCCGCCCCGGGGACCTACTGAGCTTCAACGTCTGCTCGCTGTCGCTCGCCGATGCCGAGCGCCTGCGGGAGCTCCATCGCCGCTACTACACCGAGGTGCGCGCGCTCGTGGCCGCCTCGGAGCCGGCCGAGACGGTGGTGCTCGTGAACGTGCAGCTGGTGGAGTGGGGGGTGTAGAGGCGGCTACCCGCCCTCCTCCCACTTCGGCTTCACCTCCGGGACCACCGGCTTCGACCCCGCGCTCGGCTCGGGCGGAGGAGGCGCGGCGAGGTCCGCGGGGGAGGGGAAGGCGCGCGCCGCGGCGTCGGCGACCTTGCGGACCCGGGTGTCCAGGTCCCGGGTGCGCTCCTCGACCTTGTTCCGGGCTCCGGAGCCTTCGAGCTCCACGAGGAGGCGCCCGAAGTCGTACTCGAGGCGGGCCACTTCGTCCGTCGCCTCCATGCGGCGCATCGCGGGCTCGAGCCGCGGCTCCCAGCGCTCGGTGTAGACCCGCTCGGCCAGCACGCGCGCCGCGGCGCGGTTCCCCTGATCCACGAGCTGCACCACCTCGCGCAACCCGGCCGAGACCAGCTCCGCCTCTTCCGCCCAGGAGAGCGCCTCCGGCGTGACCGGCGCCGCGGGGGGCGCAGAGGGGGCGCAGGCGCACAGCGACAGCAAGAGCAAGAGGATCGGCACCTCCGCCTCTTATCGGGTTGCGGCCGCCGCGACGGGACGCGGCTTCCCTCCCGCGTGGGAGGTGCCTACGATTCGAACATCGGCGCCGTGCCGGCGCCCCGAAAAGGAAAGCATGAAGTTCGACCGCTTCACCGTGAAGGCCCGCGAGGTCCTCTCCGACAGCCAACAGCTGGCGGGGAAGTTCGGTAATCCAGAGATTCGCCCCCACCACCTGCTGATGGTGCTGCTCACCCAGGAGAAGGGGGTGGTCCCCAACCTCGTCGCCCAGATCGGCGCCGACGTGCAGGGGCTCAGCCGCGCGGCCGCCCAGCTCGTGGACGAGCTGCCCAAGTCCACCGGGACCACCTCGGGCATGTCCCGCGCCTTCCAGGAGGTGCTGGACATCGCGGACAAGGAGGCGCGGAACCTGGGGGACAGCCACGTCGCCACCGAGCTCCTGCTCGTGGGCCTCTGCGACGTGAAGGACAAGCCCCGGCAGATCCTCACCGACTACGGCGTCACCCGCGAGCGGGTCATGAACGCCATCCAGGTGGTGCGCGCCGGCCGCAACGTCCAGGGTGAGGAGGCCGAGAACCAGTACGAGGCGCTCAAGAAGTACACCCGCGACATGACCGCCCAGGCCCGGGAGGGCAAGCTCGACCCGGTGGTCGGGCGCGACGAGGAGATCCGGCGGACGCTGCAGGTGCTCTCCCGGCGCTCCAAGAACAACCCCGTGCTCATCGGCGACCCGGGCGTGGGCAAGACCGCGATCGTCGAGGGCATCGCCCAGCGCATCGCCGCCGGCGACGTCCCCGAGTCGCTCAAGGACAAGCAGGTCCTCGCGCTCGACATGGCCGCGCTGGTGGCCGGCGCGAAGTACCGCGGCGAGTTCGAAGAGCGCCTGAAGGCGGTGCTCACCGAGATCGAGAACTCCAAGGGCACCATCATCCTGTTCATCGACGAGCTGCACATCGTGGTGGGGGCCGGCAAGGCCGAGGGCTCGATGGACGCGGGCAACATGCTCAAGCCGGCGCTGGCCCGCGGCGAGCTGCGCTGCCTGGGCGCCACCACGCTGGACGAGTACCGGAAGCACATCGAGAAGGACAAGGCCTTCGAGCGGCGCTTCCAGCCGGTGTTCGTGGGCGAGCCCACGGTGTCGGACACGATCCGCATCCTGCGCGGCATCAAGGACAAGTACGAGCAGCACCACGGCATCAAGATCACCGACGACGCGATCCTGGCCGCGGCCACGCTGTCGGACCGCTACATCAGCGACCGGCAGCTCCCGGACAAGGCGATCGACCTGGTGGACGAGGCGGCGAGCCGCCTGAAGATGGAGATCGAATCCCTGCCCCAGCCGATCGACGTGCTGGAGCGCGCGATCCGCGGCATGAAGGTGGAGCTGCACGCGCTCTCGCGCGAGACCGACAAGGGCGCGGTGGAGCGCGCCGACAAGCTCCGGGCCGAGGTGGCCGGCAAGGAGGAGGAGGCGGCGCAGCTGCGCTCCCAGTGGCAGGCCGAGAAGACCGCGCTGGAGCGCATCGCCGAGTTCAAGGAGAAGCTCGACCAGCACCGGCACAACCTCGAGCGCATGCAGCTCGCCGGCGACTTCGGCGGCGCGAGCCAGCTCCGCTTCGGGGCCATCCCCGAGACCGAACGGGAGATCGAGCGGGCCCAGGCCAACCTCGCCGAGCTGCAGAAGGACGGCGGGGTGCTCCGCGAGGTGGTGACCGACGAGGACATCGCGCTCGTGGTCTCGAAGTGGACGGGCATCCCGGTCACCAAGCTGCGGGAGGGCGAGCAGCAGAAGCTCGTGCGGATGGAGGAGAACCTCCACGGCCGGGTGGTGGGACAGGAGGCGGCGGTGGTGGCGGTCTCCGACGCGGTGCGCCGCGCCCGGGCCGGGCTCCAGGATCCCAACCGCCCCATCGGCAGCTTCATCTTCCTGGGCCCCACCGGCGTGGGGAAGACCGAGCTCGCCAAGGCGCTGGCGGAGTTCCTCTTCGACGACGACCAGAACATCGTCCGCATCGACATGTCCGAGTACATGGAGAAGCACTCGGTGGCGCGGCTCATCGGGGCCCCTCCGGGGTACGTCGGCTACGACGAGGGCGGCCAGCTCACCGAGGCGGTCCGGCGCCGTCCCTACTCGGTCATCCTGCTGGACGAGATCGAGAAGGCGCACCCGGACGTGTTCAACGTGCTCCTCCAGGTCCTGGACGACGGGCGGCTCACCGACTCGAAGGGACGCACGGTGGACTTCAAGAACACCGTCCTGATCATGACCTCCAACGTAGGGTCGCCGCTGATCATGGAGTACGCCGGCAACCGCCCCGAGATGGAGCGGCAGGTGCAGGGCGCGCTCCGGGCCACCTTCAAGCCCGAATTCCTCAACCGCATCGACGACATCATCATCTTCGACGCGCTCCGGCGGGACGACATGGACCGGATCCTCGAGATCCAGCTCAAGCGCGTGCACCGGCTCCTCGCCGACCGGAACCTCCGGCTCGAGCTGACCGACGCCGCCAAGCTGTTCCTCGCGGACGCCGGCTTCGACCCGCTCTTCGGGGCCCGCCCGCTGAAGCGGTCCATCCAGGAGCACCTGCTCAACCCGCTCGCGCGGACCATCGTGAGCGGGGGCTACGGCGTCGGGGACGTCGTGGCGGTGGACGCCGACGGCGAGCGCCTCGCGTTCCGGAGGATTCCGGCTCCGTCCGCCGAGTGATCGGCAGTCGGGCGGAGGAGTTTCGTTCCTTTCGAACCCCTGACGGTGGTATGCTCGTCCCATGGAACGCGGAAGCCGACAGCTTCTGTGGATGGTGGGTGGGGCGGGGGTCATGTTCGGGCTGAACCGGCTCGGGCACGTCCTCCCCCCCGAGCTGGCCTTGCACCCCTTCTACGTGGCGCCGCTCGCCGTGGTCGCCTGGTCGGCCGGCACGCCGTGTGGGGTGGTCCTCGCGGCGCTGGCCGCGGTGGCCTGGACCGAGGCGGACACCGCCGGGCGTGCCTACGGGTCGGCCTGGCTCGCGGGCTGGAACGCCGCCGTCCATCTCGCCGGTTTCACGGGTACGGCCGTCGTGGCGGGCCTCCTGCGGGGGGCGCTCGACGACGCTCGGAGCATCGCCCGCACCGACGCGCTCACCGGCGCGCGGAACCGACTCTCCTTCCGGGAGAGCGCCGCGGCCGCCACCGGCGCCCCCACGCCGTGCACGCTGGTCTACATCGACGTGGACGGCTTCAAGGCGGTGAACGACCACCGGGGCCACGCCGCGGGGGATCTGCTGCTGCGGCGGATCGCCGCCACCCTGCGGCACGTGGTGCGCGAGCGCGATGTCGTCGCCCGTTTGGGCGGCGACGAGTTCGGGGTGCTGCTCCCCGGGACGGACGAGGTGGTGGCCTCCACCGTGCTGGACCGGGTGCGCGCCGGGCTGGCCGACCTCACGCAGAGCGAAGGCTGGCCGGTGACCTTCTCCATCGGGGCGGTCACCGTGCCCGGGGGCACGCGCGACGTGGACCGGCTCATGAACCGCGCCGACGAGGAGATGTACCGGGCCAAACACGAAGGGAAGGACCGGGTCGTGCACCGGGTGATCGGCTGAAGCTCACCCGCGGCGGGTGTCCACCCAGTCCTTCCAGCGCCGGCGGAGCACCTCGTCGTTGGGCGGCTCCGAGTCGAGGCGGCGCAGGATCTCCCGGGCGGCGCGTCGCTCGATGTCCGGCACGTCCACCGACCGGGCCGAGACCTGGCGGTAGCCGGCGATCATCGCGTCCCGTCCCCGGGGGTTGAGCGCGAACACGCTCACCTGCATCTCCACGAAGTCCGCCTCCGGAGGGCCCCAGCGGGCCCGCGTCCAGTCCACCACCCCGGTGATGGTCCACGCCCCGCCGAGCTGCGGCTTGCCGAGGACGTTCCCGAGGTGGAAGTCCATGTGGAGGAGCCTTGAGCTCTCGGGGTCGGAGTCCGGCAGGTCCGGGAGGTAGTCCGGGCCCTCGGGGCGCCGGCGCGCGTGCACGTTGGCCAGCACGCGGCCCATCTGCAGGCACACGCCGAGCAGGGACTCCTCGTCGAGGCCGCCCCGCTCGTAGGCGATCTCCGCGGTGGTCCCGGGGATGACCCCCATCAGCGCGCAGCGGGGCTGCGTGTCGTAGTAGATGTAGGGGTCCGGGATGGCGACGCCCTTCACCAGCGACAGCGCGTAGGCCTCGGCGCCGAGCCGTTCGTCCGCGGTGCGCTCCGGGGGGTAGGGGTCCGGGTGGGCGTCCTCCCGGGTGAACTTCAGGAGCCGCTCCCCCTCGGGCAGGAGGACCCGGAACAGGTGGTGCTCCCGCCCGTCGCGGGCCCGGGTGCAGCGCGCGTAGGGGTGACCGAGCTGCGAGAGGATCGACCGGGCGGTCTGCAGCGGGTCCTCGAAGCGCACTTCCACAGCCCTGAAAGATAGCCCGTCTCGGCTTCGCCTGCGTCATTCCGTGGGAGCGGCGCCGGGGCGGCGGGCTCCGGGGTGCGATAGGCCCCTCCCCGATGTCGATGCTCCCCGTCGCCGCGCGCCTCTTCGCCGCCGCGCGGCTCCCCGAGGCGGAGCTGAAGCGGCTGCAGGGGCTCGCCTACGGGGACGCCGGCCACGGTTACGACCCCTTCGGGCTCCACCCCGACTTCGTCGCCTTCGGCGAGGCGCTCACCCGGCCCCTCTACGAACGCTGGTTCCGCGTCCGCTCCTCCGGTCACGAGCACCTCCCGGCGACGGGGCCCGGGATCATCGCCTCCAACCACTCGGGGGCCATCCCCCTCGACTCGTCGATGATCTGGACCGACGTGGTCCGGCACACCAATCCGCCCCGGGTGGCGCGCCCCGTGGCGGACCACTTCGTGCCGATGATCCCGGTGGTGGGCACGGTGTTCGCCCGCGCGGGCATGGTGGGGGGGAGCCGGCAGAACGCGGCGGCCCTCCTGGACCGGGGGGACCTGCTCCTGATCCACCCCGAGGGTGTCCCGGGGATCGCCAAGCACTTCAAGGACCGCTACCACCTCCAGGAGTGGCGGGTCGGGCACGTGGAGCTGGCCATCCGCCACCGCGCTCCCGTGATCCCCACCGCGGTCGTCGGGGCCGAGGAGCAGATGCCGCAGGTGGGACGGATCCCGATCGCGTTCTGGGGGCTCCCCTTCATCCCGATCACCGTGCCGCCGTTCCCCCTGCCGGTGCGCTACCACCTCCGCTACGGCGCCCCGATCGCGCTCCACGAGAGGTACACCCCGGACCAGGCCGACGATCCCGCGGTGGTACGGGAGGGGGCGGCCGAGGTGAAGGCGGCCGTCCAGGGCCTCATCGACGGGATGCTGGCCGAGCGGAAGGGGATCTTCACGTGAGGGGGGTGCTGGTCACGGGCTCGGACACCACGCTCGGCGAGCGTCTGGTCCGGGCGCTCCTCGCGGACGAGTCGGTGGGCCACGTGGTGGCGGTGGGGCGGCGCCCACCGGAGCAGGCGCTCCCGCTCGTGACCCAGAGCCGGATGACCTACCTCCCGGTGGACCTCACCCGGGAGCGGCGGGTCCACGACCTCCTGTTCGGGCCCGCCCGCGACCTCGGGGTCGAGGTCGTGGTGCACACCGCCTTCGCCGGGACGGCGCTCGACGAGGGGGGCTCGGTGCACGCCCAGAACGTGGACGCCACCCGGCAGCTCATGAACCTCTGCGAGCGGCACCCCACCATCCAGCGCTTCGTGCTCCGCTCCTTCGCCGAGGTCTACCAGGTCCAGCACGACCTGCCGGTGCTGATCGCCGAGGACCACCTGCTCAACCTGAAGGCGAACGCCCCCCAGTACGTCCGGGACCGGGTGGAAGCGGACCTGCACGCGTGTGTGCGCATGGGGCTCTCCCGCCTCCGCATCCTGGTGCTGCGCTGCGCGGAGGTGCTCGCCCCGGGCACCGGCTCGCAGATCTTCGACTACCTCGAGTCCCCCGTCTGCTTTCGCCCCATGGGGTACGACCCCATGCTCAACCTGCTCTCCCTTCAGGACTTCACCCGGGCCTTCGTCGCCGCCGTCCACGCCGAGCAGCAGGGGGTCTTCAACATCCCCGGCGCCGACACGCTGCCCCTCTCGCTGGCCATCACGAAGTGGGGGCGGATCGGCATCTCGGTGCCGGGGAGCTGGATGACTCCCCTCTACCGCTGGCGAAACCGGGTCCGCGGCCACGACTTCCGCTACGGCATGAACCGCCGGCGGTTCCACTACTCCGGGGTCCTGGACGGCCGCCGCGCGCGCGAGGAGCTCGGCTACCTTCCCTCGGCAGGGATCAACTGGCCAATCCGCTGAAGGGGGGGCCACGGGTCTTCTGCGCGTACATGGCCTCGTCGGCGCGCGCGAGGAGACCCGTCAGGTCCGCCGGCGGGGCGTCGGGGAGGGCTTCGGCCAGCCCGACCGAGTATTGGATCGGGTACGGCAGCCCGGCGTGGGCGGCGGCCACGGCCTCGGCCAGCCGGTCCAGGGCCGGAGCGAGCGAGGCCTTGGTGTTCCCGCTCGCGAGGACGCAGAACTCGTCCCCGCCCAGTCGCGCCACCACGTCCGATTGCCGGAAGGTGGCATGGAGCGCGGCGGCGAACCGGCGCAGGGCCTCGTCCCCGGCCGCGTGCCCGTGGGTGTCGTTGATCTGCTTGAACTTGTCCAGGTCCAGGTAGGCGAGGCTGACCGGGGCGCGGTTGCGGCGGGCGCCCGCCAGGAGCGGAGCCGCCAGGATGGAGAGCGCGTGCCGGTTCAGGAGGCCGGTGAGCGGATCCGCGGTGGCGGCTCCGGCCCGGTTGATCTGGTCCTCGATCATCCCCGCGAGGTCCGCCAGGCTGGCGAGCTCGTCCTCCGAGAACTCCCGGGGAGCGCGGTCGATGACGCAGAGCGTGCCGATCCGGTGGCCCCCTCGGACCCGGAGCGGGTGCCCCGCGTAGAACCGGATCTTCGGGTCCCCGGTGACGAGCGGGTTGTCGTGGAAGCGGTCGTCCTCCACGGCGTTGGGGACCACCAGCGGCGCTTCCTGGTTGATGGCGTGCCCGCAGAAGGACACGGCGCGCGAGGTGCTCGAGGCGGCGAGGCCGTCGCGCGACTTGAACCACTGGCGGTCCGCGTCGACCAGGCTGACCAGCGCGATGGGAACGCCGAAGAGCCGCCGGGCCAGGCGCGTGACCCGGTCGAACCGCTCCTCCTCGGGCGTGTCGAGAATGCGTAGCTCCTGCAGGGCGGCAAGTCGAGCGGCTTCACCGTCGGGAGGCGGAGGGGCGATCACGCCGAAAGCGTACCCTGATCGGGCGGCGCTTTCACGCTGGGCTTTCTTCTCGGGCGGCGCCCACGGGTTAGGCGCCCCGGTCTGCGGAGGTCCCGTGATCGTCTCCCTCCTCGTGTTCGGCTGCGCCGGCGGCGACAAGGCCCCGGCGGACGACTCCGCCACCACCCCCACGGACACCGGGACGGACTGGGGGCCCAACCCCGTGGTCCCCGAGGCCTACGCGTCCCTCTGGGACGTGGACGTCTCCTCCTGCGACGAAGGGGACGACGCGATCGTCTACCACCTGTTCAGCGGCACCACCGACGGCGCGAGCCTCTCCGGGACGGAGGGCTACTACTGGTTCTTCAAGACCGAAGGGTGGGAAGGCGACTGCGTGGACACCTTCACCGTCGAGGGGACCGCCAGCGACACCAACTGGCAGGAGGATCCCTGCTCGGGCTGCGACTTCGAGTACACCTCCTCCTGGAACCTCCAGGACGGGAACCGCGGGTGCGCCGAGACCTGGGACTACGAGGACTTCTTCGCCAACGATCGCGTCGACGCCGACCGCTTCAACACCATCGTGATGCTCGACCCGCTCTCCCCCTCGGGCAACGTGAACGAGACCACCCTGGTCATGATGGCCTACCAGGACGACGACGACACCAACAGCTACACCTTCGACAACGCCTACGGCCGCGGCCAGATGGTCCCCGAGGTGGAAGGCGACTGGGAAGGCGCCGCCTCGGTGGAGTGGGTCGGCGGGTCCGGCTGGTGCATCCAGATCACCGGCGGATGAGCGACGTCGCCCACGGCCGCGGCTCCTGGCTGCTCGCCATCCCGTTCACCTTCCTGGTGGTGCTCATCGGCGCGGTCCTCGCGCTCGTGTTCGCGATCTGGCGGGGCGGCACCGCTCGGGGGGAGGTCGCCACGCTGGCCTTCAGCCCCGAGTGTCCGGCCGGGATGCAGGCCGTCCGGGATCGGGTCACGGCCTACGGTCTCCCGGTGCAGGCCGAAGCCGGGGACCGCCTGACCGTCCAGCTCCCCGGGCAACCGGACGACCTCACGCACATGCCCGCCGCGCTCACCGCGCCCGGCCGGCTCGAGCTCCGGGCCGCCGGCGAGGTGGTTCCGGCGCGGGTACGCGATGCCGGGTTCCAGATCTCCATCCACGGCGAGCCGGTCACCCTGGTCACGGTCGACGTGTCCCTGCCGGACGGGGTCTCGGCCACCCTGGACGGGCAGGCGGTCGCGGTCGCCGCCACCAACGGCGAAGAGATCCAGTTCGAAGCGCGAGCGGCGACCAGCACCGAGGCGGTGCGGTTGGCGACCGATCGGGCGGTACAGGTCCGGCTCCCGCTCCCCTGCGCGGTCGGGGTGCGGGTCGAGCCGTAGCGCGCCGTCCGCGTCGCCCGGCCTGCTGCGGCCGTCGACGGTGCGGACGCCGTGGGTTCAGCGCAGGTCGAGGAGGACCTGGCGGCCGATCTGCGCGCAGGCGTCCGGGTCCAGCTTGAGCCGACGCATCACCGGGTCGGCCGACACCTCGCCGAGGAGCGGCTCGCAGGGGCCGACGCCCAGACCGTCGCAGATCCGCGAGGCGGCGTAGACCGCGAAGGCCATGAGCCCCCCGCCCATCTCGGCGGGTCGATGGTGGGCGCGGATGGCGTCGATCGCGTTGGGGGGGAGCTTCCAGCCCTCGGCCAGCGCCGTGCCCACCTCCGGGTGGAGGGCGTCGACCAGGTGGTCGATCGCCGCGGGGCTGCGGTACTCGGGGGGCAGCGCCGCGGAGAGCCGCGGGACGAGGCCGAACCCGACCGCCCAACCCACGTCGTGGAGCAGCCCCGCGAGGAAGGCCGCCTCCGCGTCGGTCCCGAAGTGGGCGGCCACCCGCGCCGAGGCGCTGGCCACGGCGATCGACCGCGTCTGCAGCCGGGCGGTGAGCTCGGGCCGCGAAGAGACGACGAGCACACGCGCCGCCGAGCTGCTCAGCAGGAGGCGCTTCACCCCGGCCGAGCCGAGGCGCACCAGCGCGCTCGGGAGCGAGGGGGCCGGGCTCCGACCGCCGTACGCGGCGGAGTTCGCGACCTTGAGCAACTGCGCGGCCAGCGCAGGATCGCGGCGCACCACCCGCGCCCCCCGGTCCATCCCCGTGGAGGGGTCGTTCAAGAGCGCCATCACCTCGCGGGCCACCGAGGGGAGGAGCGGGAGCTCGCCGAGCTTGCGGGTCTCGTGGAGGAAGAGCTCTCGGACCTTGTTGTCCACGGCGGCGCTGGGGTCGAGGAGCTCGGAGACGTCCCAGCTGCGCTCGGGCGGCCGGACGACGGGGACGCGGGTGGGAGGGAGCCTCGGAGCCTCACGGGTGGGACCACCGCCGGATCGGATCGGGGACCGTCCGGGCTTAGGTCGCCCCGCGGGGCCTCCGGGCTCACCCGTCGAGCTGGATCTCCTCGGGAGGGACGAGGTGCAGCAGGATCGAGCGCAGCGCCGCCACGTCCAGCGGGCGGGTGAGCAGGATGTGGGCGCCGTCGAGCAGCAGGTCGCGGGTGGCGGGGCGCAGGGTCGGGTCCACCAGGACCACGGTCCGCCGGCGGAGGTGGGGGGCCGCCTCCACCAGCGCGTCGAGCAGGCGGGCACCGAGCCGCTCGGGCGGGGTCAGGCCGGCCACCACCGCGTCGAAGGCGCCGGACTCGACCAGCGCGAGCGCGTCCGAGAGCGACGGTGCAGTCGTGACCTGGTGCTGTTCGCCGAGGAAGCGGCCCAGCGAGCGCCGGAGCAGGTCGTCGTCCTCCACCAGGAGGACCCGGCCGTGGGCCCCCGGACCGGCACGCGGCGCGTCGAGCGGGAGCACGGCCACGCTCGCGTCCGAGGCCGGGAAGGACAGGCGCGCGCGGGTGCCGGTGCCCTGGGCGCTGGTGAGCTCGAGGTTGCCGCCCGCCAGCCGGACGGCGTCCTTGGCCAGCCCGAGCAGGTAGGGGGCGAGCCCCGGCTGGGCGGCGAGCCACGTCGGCTCGCCGAGGCGGCTCTGCACCTCGACCGGGTAGCCGGCGCCGTTGTCCCGCAGCTCCAACACCACCCAGCCCCCGGCGTGGCGCCCCTCCACCGACACGCGCCCGTCCTCCACCGCCCGGCAGCTCTCGGCGCCGGCGAGCAGGAGGAGGCAGAGCGCGCGCAGGAGCGGCCCTCGGGAGGCGCGGGCCAGCGGGAGCGCATCCAAGGCGGTGGACAGCTCGGCGAGGGCGCCGGCCGGGGTGCCCACCAGCGCCCGGGCCGCGGCCAGCTCCCTGCCCAGGTGTACCGGGGCGGGGGGACTGGGCTCGGGGGCCTGGAGCGCGGCGAGGTCCTGCACCAGCGTGCGCAGGCGTGCCGACGCCTCGAGCAGGTGGTCCAGCGCCCGGGTGCTCTCCGCGGCGGCTTCCGCCACCCGCGCCCGGGTGGCGAACTGTTCCAGCGCTGCGGCGTCGGCCCCGGAGCCGACCAGCTCGGCGATGCCCGCGAGCAGGTGCAGGCGCGCGGCGAGGGTGGCCTCCTCGGGGCCGACCGCGCTCGCGTGGTCCGCGAGGTGGCGGGACATGGTGACCCCCACCGCGGCGGAGAGCGCACCGGCCTTGGCGGCTGCCGACTCGGCCGCGAGCGCCTCGGCCTCGCTGCGGTCCACCGCGACCACCAGCACCCCTTCCGGCGTCCCGCGGGAGCGGACGAGCACGGCGTCGAGATCCACCGCGACCCGGGTCCCGTTCGGACGCTCCACCACCACGCGGGCGGTGTGACGCGGGCGGGTCGCGAGGCGGGAGCTGAGGTTCTCCCAGCCCAGGGCCGGGACCCGCAGGACCTCGTCCAGGAGGCGCTGTCCCTTCGCGCGGGCGCCCGGGGTGCCCGCGAGCCGTTCGGCGCCGGCGCTCCACACCCGCACCACCCCGTCCAGCCCGGTGAGCGCGACCGCCACCGCCCCGAGGTTGCCGAGCGCCGCGTCCAGCCCGGGTGCGGCCTCCGCAGAGGCCTCGGGCGCGGCGGCCTCCAGCCGCGCCGGGTGCACCACCACGGTCATCCCGGTGAGCCGCCCCTTCTCGTCGTCCACCCGGCCCAGCTCGACCCCGGCCTCGAACCGCTCCCCGTCGGCGCGGATCAGCTCGCGGGTCAGCTTGCCGCGACCGCCCATCGCGGCGGCGAGCCACGACGCGACCACGTTCCCCGCGCCCTCGGGGAAGATGCGGTCCAGGGGGCGCTCCAGCATCTCGCTGTCGGGGACGCCGAACAGTCGCGCGGCGCCGGTGGACCAGTACGCCACCCGCCCGTCCGTCCCCACCACCAGGACGGCGGCGGGGAGCACGTCCAGGACGGCGCCCTGGAGCCGGACCCAGCGTTCGAGGCTGCGCCGCTCGGTGAGGTCCTCTCCGAGCGCCACCAGGAGGTCGGGCCGGGGGCAGACGAGGCTCCACCGCACCGCCCGCACCTCGCCGAGCGCGGTGGTGAGCGGCCACTCCGCTCCGCGGGCGGAGTCGCCCTGGATCGCGACGCGGTGCGCCGCGTAGACGGACTCCCGGAGCGAAGCATCCGGGTAGAGCACCCGGAGGAGCGAACGGAGGTCGGTGAGGGAGGCCGGGTCGAGCTCGGTGCGTCCGAGCAGGGCGAGGTTCGCGGTGACGACCCGCTCCTCCGCGTCCACCGCGTACACGAGCGCGCCGGCGCGCTCGAGGAGGGTGTCGATCGCGCCCGCCGGCAGTTCGGGCAGCTGGGTGGCCGGGTGGTCCGCCATCGTCTCCGGGGAGTATCCCGACGGCCGCCGGGGGGCGGCGGGATAGCTGCGTGGCGGTGCGTGCCGTCCGCCTCCCCACCTCGACCCGCCTGGCCCCGTTCGGCGATGCGCCGGGCGAAGCGCCGGTGCCGGTGTGGTCGGGCGGGCGCGCGCGGGTGGCGACGTTGGCCGAGGCGCAGCTTGCCGCGGTCACCGCCGCCGGGCTCGAGCCCGCGGACACTCCCGATCCCGGCGCCCCCACGCTGGTCTACACCGACCGGACCTGGTTCACCCCCGGCTTCCTCCGCGCGGTCGCCGCCGCGGGGGCCGGCCGGGTCGTGCTCTCCGATCCGGACTGGCTGCGGGAGACGGGGTCGCTCCAGCCCGATCCCGCCCGCCCCGAGGTCGCGGTGCTGCCCGCCGGGGCCCCCCTCGGGCTGGAGGGGCCCGACCGGCCCCTCGACCTGCGGCTGCGCCACCCGCCGGTGGAGCGGCAGCACCCGGCCTTCGCCCACGCCCAGCGCGGCGGCTTCCCGGTGGGCGCGCGCATGGTGCACGGTGTGCACCACTGGACCCACCTGCTCCGGGTGGGGCTCCTCGCCCTCGCGGGGCGGGCCGAGGAGGCGAGGGAGGACTGGGAATCAGCCTCCTTCGTGGGGAAGCTCGGCATGGCCCTCCCGGTCCTGGGGCGCGCGCGGTCGCTCTCCCCGGCGCGGATCGCCGCGTCGCTGGCGCCCCGCGGTAGGAACACCCGCATTCACCCGACCGCGGTGATCGAGGCCTGCGAGATCGACGACGACGTGGAGATCGGCCCGTTCGCCCTGTGCCGGGCGTCGGTGCTGGGGCGCGGGGCGCGGGTGGATGCGTACGCCCAGGTGGCGGCCTCGGTGGTGGGGCCGGGGGCCCGGGTGGGGACCGAGGCGATGGTCAACCTGTGCGTGTTGTGGCCCGGAGCCTTCGTCAGCTCGGGCGGCGGTTGGCAGATGTGCGTGTTCGGCCGCGACGCCTTCGTGGCCAAGACCGCCACCGCGCTCGACCTCTCCTTCGGGCGCACCATCTCCGTGGAGGCCGACGGCCAGCGTGTGGACACCGAGGGGTGGTTCCTGGGGAGCGCCTTCGGTCATCGGGCCCGGGTGGGCGCCGGCGTCCGCATCGCCTACGGGCAGTCGATCCCCAACGACGTCCTCCTCGTCGCCCCGGCCGACGACCTCTTCCGCCGCATCCCGGCCGACGCCACCGGCACGCTCACCGTCAAGGACGGGGTGGTGGTGCCCGGCAAGGGGTGAGCGCGGGCTACGGCCCCCCCATCAGCCCTTGCGCAGCGTGGCGCGGTCGGCTGCGGCGAGGTCCAACGCCAGTCCGGTGCCCATCTCGTCCACGAGCGCGACGTGTCCGTGGCACTCGACCCGCTGGCCACTGGGCGTGATGAGGGTGGCCTCCAGCCGGGCCTCGGGGCGGAGGAAGCGGCCGGGCAGGTTCAGGGCGCCGAAGCGGAGGTGGGCCTCGACCTCCTCCTTGAAGGAGCGGGG